>Ga0316204_10000897_pt1 | contig 93502 bp, 91 predicted proteins | sample 6monrhotite_MG_2_FD_205661 | JGI IMG/M metagenome (GOLD analysis project Ga0316204, IMG submission 205661) | Microbial mat bacterial communities from mineral coupon in-situ incubated in ocean water Damariscotta River, Maine, United States -... | ecosystem: Environmental > Aquatic > Marine >... | reverse complement strand
CCTGCTCGTTCTGAAAGTCCAACCTGTTCATGAGCTGATCATGCCATCGCCGCGCGCTGAGGCAAGCGGCGGGTTGCGCCGTTCGGCCCTGAATGCCGCCGCCCATCCCTGTCACACAGCCACTGGTCCCGTGGAGCCGGTCATGATCCCCGTCAGCTGGCGGCTGGGGCTGCCATGTGAAGACTGGAGCCAGTTATTCCGGAGACCCAACATGTCACAATCCGATGTCAGCCTGTCCCCGACAGCCGCCTATACCCGCCGTTTCGATCTCGACTGGCTCAGGATCATCGTCTTCGGCCTGTTGATTTTTTATCATATCGGCATGTTCTTCAACACTGAGGGCTGGCACGCCAAGAGCGTGCATATGAACGGGGCCATGGAGCCGTTGATGTGGTTGTCCAGCCCGTGGCGGCTGCCGATCCTGTTCTTCATTTCCGGTGTCGCGATCCGCTTCCTGTCCGACAAGCTGGGCGCGGCGCGTTTTGCCCGCGACCGGTTCTGGCGGCTCTTCCCGGTGATCGTGTTCGGCATGTACGTCATTGTGGCGCCGCAAACCTGGGTCGAACTGCAGCGCGCCGGGGTTATTGGTCCCGATTTCTGGACGTTTTATCAAGGCTATGCCCTCAGCTGGGACGGACCGTGGTCGATCCACACACCGACCTGGAACCATCTCTGGTATGTCGTCTATCTCTTCGTCTATTGCATGCTGCTGGCACCGTTCATTCCAGCCCTGCGCGCGCTGGCGGACAGCCGGGCACTCAAATCCGTCGGGGTGTTTTTCCAACGGCCAGTCATCGGACCCATCCTGCTGATTGCCTTGCTGGTTTTGCCATTCATGCTGATCCGTTTTACGCTCAGCGAGCAATTCGAAACCACGCATAATCTGGTCTGGGACTGGGCCAATCACGCCAATAGCTTCACCATTCTCCTGTATGGATATTTCTTCGCCAGGAATGAGGCGCTCTGGTCTGCCATTGATCGCGCCTTACCCTATTGCGCAACGCTTACAGCCCTGTCGCTGGTCTTCCTTTATGTGTGCTATTCCGACTGGAGCGCCGTCGAGCCGCATGAATGGCTGCTCTGGACCGCACGCATCGATCGCATCGTCTACGCCTGGGCGATCATTCTGACCCTGCTCGGTCTCGCCCGGCGCTTCGGCAATCACGATAATGCCGTGCGCCGTTATCTCACCGAAGCCGTCTTTCCCTATTACATCCTGCACCAGACGATTATCGTGATGGTTGGCTTCTGGATCGCTGGAATGGGTTATGACGTCTGGACTGAATTCTGGATCCTGATGGCGATGACGGTGATCGGTTGCGGGCTCGGTTATGAGCTGGTGAAGCGGGTGCCGCTCTTGCGGCCGGTCATGGGCTTGAAATGGCGTGGCTCGACCAAGGGGGCCGGCGTGGTGAGCTCGCCGGCCTAACCCCCAACCTTACCGAAATGTCAGACTCGGCCCGGTGAATCTCAACTAGGCTTCGCGGCGAATCTGCGGACGCATTCGCGGGCCGCGAATTGAGAGGGTCGATCGATGATGGCAATCCGGGAATGGTGGAAGACGGGCGCCTGCGTGGCGACAGCGATGCTGGTCGGTCTGGGCGCAATGGCCCAGGCGCAGGAGCCTTACCGGCTGCCGCCCCAGGAGATTGTCGATATCGTCGACGCCCCACAGACCCCCTGGACATCGGCCTCTCCGACGCGCGACACGATCGCGCTGCTGCAACGCGAGAGCCTTCCCCCGGTCTCCGAGCTCGCCCGTCCGATGGAGCGGCTTGCCGGGCTGAGGCTCGATGCAGAAACCAATGGCCGCCACGGCCCGCGCAGCATCGTCGGCCTCAGCCTGCTGGATATCGCGACAGGACAGGAAAGGCCTGTGACCCTGCCCGACAATGTCGGACTGTCCAATGTGAGCTGGTCTCATGACGGCTCTAAAATCGCCATGGTGATTACCCGTGGCGATCAACTCAGCGTCTGGGTCGTCGATGTCGCCCGCGCCCGTGCGCGCGAGATCATTGCATCGGGGGTCAATGCGGTCTTTTCGCCGCTGAGCTGGATGCCGGATGGCGAAACCCTGCTGGTCAGCCTGGTTTCACCGGACCGTGGCCCAAGGCCCGTGCGATCGCGCGTGCCTGATGGGCCTGTCATCCAGGAAGCCAGTGGCCAGGAATCACCGATCCGCACCTATCAGGACCTGTTGCAGGATGCCGACGACGCGGAGTTGTTCGCCTGGCTGGCGAGCAGCCAGCTCGTCCTGGTCAATGCCGATGGCCGCAATCTGCGCCGGCTCGGTGAGCCAGGCCTTTACTACAGTGCCAGCCCGGCACCCGGCGGGGCGTATATTCTCGCTGAATCCATCCGGCGGCCATTTTCATTCCTGCAGCCCTGGTACAATCTGGCGGATCAAAGTGAGGTCATGGATCTGCGCGGCCGCGTGATTGCACGCATTGCCGAGCAACCGATCGCCGATGCCGTACCGATCGGCGGCGTGATCACGGGGCGGCGCAATATCGGCTGGCAGGCATCCCACCCGGCGCGTCTCATCTGGGCCGAGGCGCTCGATGGCGGTGATCCCCGGGTCGAGATCGACCAGCGTGACAGCGTCTGGGCGTTGGAAGCTCCCTTCACGGGCGAGCCGCGCGAGATATTGCGCACGGAAGATCGCTATTATGGCACTCAATTCACGAATGTCGGAGAGACCGGCTTCGCTGTGGAATATGATCGCGATACCCGCATCATCCGGCGCTGGCTGGTCGATTTCGCCAATCCCGATATCGCGCCACGCCTCGCTGAAGAACGCAATAATCAGGACGCCTATGCCAATCCGGGCAATCCTCTGACCGTGCGCAATGAATTTGGCCAGGGCGTTATCGGGGTCGAAGACGGCTTCATGTATTTTGCCGGCGACGGGGCAACCCCCGAGGGCAATCGTCCCTTCTTGCGCCGCGTGAATTTCGAAACCTTCGAACCCGAAGAGATCTGGCGCAATAGCGGCGAAGTCTATGAGAGCGTCGTCAGCCTCGTGGCGCCGGATGCGTCCTCGTTTCTGATTTCGCGCGAGGATCCGGTCACACCAGCCAATCTCTACCTGCATTCAAGCGAGGGTGAGGTCGCGTTGACGCAATTCGTCAGCCCGCATCCGCAACTCAATGCCATTACCCGCCGTCTGATCACCTATGAACGTTCTGATGGGGTCTCCCTCTCCGCTACGCTCTATCTGCCGGCCGATTATCAGGACGGGGACAGCCTGCCAGTGCTGATCTGGGCCTATCCGCTGGAATATAATGATGCGGCCACGGCGGGGCAGGTGCGCGGTTCGCCCTGGGAATTCACCCGGATTTCAGGCACCAGCCCGCGCTTCCTCGTCACCCAGGGATATGCCCTGCTCGAGAATGCCACCATGCCGGTGATCGGTGATGACCCCGAAACCGTCAATGACACCTTCATCGAGCAATTGGTGATGTCCGCCGATGCCGCCATCGACGAGACGGTGGCGCTCGGCTTTGGTGATGGCGAGAGGGTCGCGATTGCGGGTCACAGCTATGGCGCCTTCATGACCGCCCACTTGCTGGCGGCGAGCGATCGCTTTCGCGCCGGCATTGCCCGCTCCGGTGCCTATAACCGCACGCTGACCCCGTTTGGCTTCCAGTCCGAACGGCGCACGTTCTGGGCTGCGCCCGAGGTCTATTTCGAGCTCAGCCCCTTCATGCACGCCGATGAGATCAATGAACCCCTGCTCATGATCCATGGCATGCTCGACAATAATTCCGGGACATTCCCGATCCAGTCGGAACGCATGTTTGCGGCGGTCAAGGGCAATGGCGGCACCGCACGCCTGGTCATGCTGCCCTATGAAAGCCATGGCTATCGTGGCCGCGAGAGTGTGCTCCACGTGCTCGCCGAGAGCATTGACTGGCTCGACCGCTGGGTAAAACCGCTCGAGGCCCCTTCTGAGGCGGACGCCGTGGAGGATGACGCCTCGATGGAATGATGGCCTGAAAGCCCTCACTCAATGAAAAGCCCCGCCAGAGCGATCCGGCGGGGCTTTTTAAACTCTGGCGATAGGATGAGGGAAAACCCTAATCATCCCCCTCCATGCTCGGCACGCCCACAGCGTGGAAGCCGGCATCGACGTGGAGCGTTTCGGCGGTGCAGGACTGGCCCAGATCGGAGAGCAGGTAGAGGGCGGCGCCGGCGACGCCTTCGATCTTAGTGTCCTGTTTCATCATCGACCATTCGCGGCCCGTGCGCATCAGCGCCTTGCCGCCGGAAATCCCGGCCATGGCGAGGGTGCGCATCGGTCCGGCCGAGAGCGCGTTGACGCGGATGCCGGCGGGGCCGAGATCGCGGGCCATATAGCGCATCGAGGCTTCCAGCGCCGCCTTGGCCACGCCCATGACGTTGTAGGAGGGCACGACACGTTCCGAACCAAGATAGGTCAGGGTGATCATGGCGCCGCCATTGGGCATGATGTGGGAAGCGCGCTTGCCGGCATCGACGAATGAGAAGGCGGAGATTTCCAGCGCCCGGCGCCAGCCCTCGCGGGTGGTGTTTTCGGTGAAGGATCCGACCAGCTCGTCCTTGCCGGCAAAGGCGATGGCGTGGACCAGGAAATCAATCGTGCCCCACTTGTCCTTCATGGCCGCAAAACAGGCATCCATCGAGGCTTCATCGGTGACATCGGCCTCGACCATGAAGGGTTCGCCGCCCAGGCTTTCGACCAGGGGGCGCACCCGGCGCTCAAGTTCCTGCCCCTGGTAGGAAAAGGCAATTTCAGCGCCCTGGGCGGATAATTGCTGGGCAATACCCCAGGCGATCGAATTCTTGTTGGCGACGCCCATGATCAGGCCGCGCTTGCCCTTCATCAGTGTTCCGGCCGGGAATTGGTTATCACTCATCATGTGTCTCCTCGCCTGCGATCACAGGAAATGTGGGATCAGACTTTCTGGAATACAACGGTGCCATTGGTGCCGCCAAAGCCGAAACTGTTCGACATCGCGGTCTGAAGATTGGCATCGCGTGTTTCGGTGATGATCGGCAGATTGAGTGCCGCGATCTCCGGGTCCATCTCGAAAATATTGATCGAGGGGGCCACGAAACCATGCTTCATCATCAGCAGCGTATAGATGGCTTCATGCACGCCGGCGGCGCCAAGCGAGTGGCCCGTCATTGATTTCGTGCCGGAAATCATCGGCGCATGATCGCCGAACACTTCCTTGACCGCACCCATTTCCTTGATATCGCCAACCGGCGTCGCTGTGGCGTGCGGGTTGAGATAATCAATCGGCTTGGTGACGGTTTCCATCGCCAGCTTCATCGAGCGCACGGCGCCCTCGCCGGATGGGGCAACCATGTCATAGCCGTCCGAAGTGGCGCCATAACCGGTGACTTCCGCATAGATGGTGGCGCCACGCTTCTTGGCGCGCTCATATTCCTCGAGCACGACGACCCCGGCGCCGGCGCCGCCGACAAACCCGTCGCGATCCTTGTCGAAGGCGCGCGAGGCGAGTTCCGGCGTGTCGTTATACTTGGTCGACATCGCGCCCATGGCATCGAACAGGTTGGAGAGCGCCCAATGGATTTCCTCGCAACCGCCGGCGAACATGACGTCCTGCTTGCCCCACTGGATCTGCTCGGTGGCCGCGCCGATGCAATGCAGCGAGGTCGTGCAGGCGGAGGTGATGGTGTAATTGACGCCCAGAATCTTGAACGGTGTCGCCAGGGTTGCCGAGGCGGTTGAACTCATCGCCTTGGGAACGGCGAACGGACCGACACGCTTGGGGCCTTTTTCGCGGGTGATATCGGCAGCGGCGACAATCGTGCCGGCCGATGGACCGCCGGAGCCCATGATAATGCCGGTGCGGGTGTTGGAAATGTCCGATTCAGCCAGGCCTGCATCGGCAATCGCCTGTGCCATGGCCATGTAATTCCAGCCGGCGCCTTCCGACATGAAGCGGTAAATCCGCTTGTCGACATGTTCGGCCGGATCGACCGTCGGCTTGCCGCCAACCTGGCAGCGGAAATTATACTGCGCGAAGCTTTCCATGTGGCGGATGCCACTTTTGCCTTCTTGCAGGGATTGGGTGACGTCGGCGGCATTATTCCCGATGGGAGAAATTATGCCGAGACCGGTGATAACAACACGGCGCATCGCGAACTCCTGGATCAGTCTGCTTGAGTTTCAGCGGGTTGGAACAGGCCCACACGCAGGTCTTTGGCCGTATATATGATCTTGCCATCGGCTTCGACATGGCCATCGCCAATCGCCATGATCAGCCGACGCTGAATCACTCGCTTCAAATTGATCACATAACGGACCGTCTTGGTTTCCTGGGTAATTTCGCCGGTGAATTTAACTTCGCCGACGCCGAGCGCCCGGCCCTTGCCGGGATTGCCCTTCCAGCACAGGAAAAATCCGACCAATTGCCACATCGCATCGAGGCCGAGGCAGCCTGGCATGACCGGGTCACCCTTGAAGTGACAGGCGAAAAACCAGAGGTCGGGATTGATGTCGAGTTCGGCCACGATACGGCCCTTGCCGTGCTCGCCGCTATCGTCATCGATATGGATGATGCGGTCCATCATCAGCATGGGCGGGGAAGGCAGGCGTGACCGGTCGGGGCCCCACAGGCCACCATCTCCGGCGGCGATCAGATCTTCGTAGCTAAAAGAGCTTTGGCGTTCAGACATGTAACCGATCGGCTGCGCCGCGGGGAGGACAGCATATGCTGCCATTCGCCGGGCTGGGAATGGGGACCCGGTCTTGCGTGAAAACCGAGAGGATCAGCGCAGAGCGGTATCACGCGCCGCAGAGCCGCTCAAGGCGGGGCTGCCGTCATTTTCGGCTTCCGCTTCGTCGCCGCGCTCATTGGCATAGACGCCCCAAAGTGCGTCGGCCCTTGCCCAGCCGCGATATCCCTGGCCCTCAACCCGGCACCAACCGGTACGGCAGCGCTCCAGGGCGAGGACGACGCCGGCCTCGGCGATGGCTTCGGCAGACGCGTCTTCATCGGCGCGGGCGCGCAGCGGCGTGTCGTTGGTTGTGACCACGGTGCGCCGGCCGGACAGGATGGATCGGTGCATCCAGGTCAATTCGCCGCCGGGATCGCGGACGCGGCGCCAGTCGGGGGTTTCTGCCACGACTTCCATCGGCAGGCCGGCGCGAACATAGCGCCAGGCGACAGGATGGGCGCGGCTTGGCCCGGAACGGCCATTGGCGACATCGAATTTCAGACTCACAAAGCGCGGCACGGCCTGGCCTGACGGCGTCGGCTGATCGTCCTGCTGCGCCGGGGCCGGCGCAGTCAGGCAGGCGAGAATGAGCAAGGCGGCGAGAGGGCGCATGGATATCTCCTGAACCCTATCCCTGTGCCCGGCCGGGTGAAGACCGGGTAAATTTTCCGCGAGCGAGGCAATGATATCGCCGATGAGGGTGTAATCAGCCAAACAGACCCTATATCCTCACCCGAAGCGCCGGACCCGTCGGGCCGGCTGTTATCGCGAGGGGAAATCATGCGCTTTCGTTTGGCTATTTCGACCGCCGCGGCCTTGCTGGCCGCCAATTCTCTGCCGGCACTGGTCAGCCCGGCCCAGGCTCAACAGGCGGAAATCGCCGTCGACACCACTGCGCTCGGCGATGGGCTCTACATGCTGTCGACTGGCGTGGCCGGTAATCTCGCCGTGCTGAACGGTCCCGACGGCATTGTGATGGTCGACGATCAATTGCCCAATACCGGCGGCCTGATCGAGGGTGCTGTCGTCGAGATTTCCGGTGGCGATGCGCCCCGCTTCATCGTCAACACCCACTGGCATGGCGATCATACTGGCGGCAATGCCCATTTCGGCCAGCTCGGCACGACGATTGCGGCGCATCACAATATCCGTGCCCGTCTCGCCGCCGCCGAGGATGAGTGGACCCAGGCGCCGGGCACATTGCCCATCCTCACCTTTGGCGAGGATCTGACCTTTCACATGAATGGCCAGACGGTTGAGGCGGTCCACATTCCTGCCGCCCATACCGATGGCGATGCCATGGTCAATTTCCGCGAAGCCAATGTCCTGCACATGGGCGACACTTTCTTCTCCGGACGCTTCCCCTTCATCGATCTCGCAGCAGGCGGCACGGTCGACGGCTTTATCGCGGCGATGGAGCGCGGGCTCGAGATCGCGGGCGATGACACGCGCATCATACCCGGCCACGGCCCGCTCTCGACCCGTGTCGAGCTGCAGGCGGCGCTGGATATGCTGCGCGAAGCGGCCTTCCGCATCCGCACCCTCGTCGAGGGCGGCGCCGATCTGGAAACGGTCCGCGCTGCAGCGCCCCTGGCCGATTTCCACGATGACTGGAATTGGGGTTTCATCACCACGGATCGCATGGTGCAGACGCTGTATAATGACGCGGCCGGCAATGCCTATGCCTATCAGTAGGCGCCATCAGGGCTGAAACGGGGCGGGCAATCTGAACGCGATTTAAACCCGCCCCCAGCTTCCTGACAGGCGTGATGGCCCAAGTTGGGCGGCATGACGCCCCCTGATCGAATCCCACCGCGGGCGAACCCGCCGCATATCCGCAAATCCCTGTCGCTCCCGGCCGGAATCGGCGCGGGCCTGGTCTTATGGCTGATCATCAGCCTGAGCACCGGCAATGCCGTGCTCGGTCTCCTGTTCGGCTTCCTGCCCGGCCTCGTGATCGGTATCGGTCTGCGAGCGACCGCGCGCCGTTGAGTGCAGCCTGAAATTGCGAATTGCCACTGCCGCCCGGCCTGCTTAACCTCGCAGCCGTATGTTGTGGGGGGGCGTCATGCGTATTGTCGGTCAGAATTTGGCGCCAGCTCTGGCGGGCACCGCTGGTATCTGTGCGCTCGCGGCGATGCTTGGCCTGCTGCTCGCACTCGCCAGCCCGGCATCAGCCGAACGCATCCCGTCCATGGGTGACGGAGCGGTTCAGGACTTCCTGCGTCATGTCGTTGAACCGCAACAATTTTCGGACGCGACCCTGTCGCCGAGCGGTCGCTATGTGATTTATGTCCAGCGCGCTGCGCGCAGGGGCGAAGGCGATAGCGCAATTCTCGTTGATCTCGACGGTGATAGCGGCATGACCGCTCAAAGGGTCGATGTCGGTCGGCGGCGCATTTACTGGGTGCAATGGGCGAGCGACGACCAGTTTCTGATTTCAATCGCCTCCCTGACGACCGTCTCTTTGCCAGGGCGCCGCCCCAATGAATGGGTCCAGCTTCCGGCGCCGGCCCGGGTTCTCTCGATCAATCGTGAAACCATGTCGCGCTCGGCGGTCCTGCTGGAGGACCGGCATGGCAATTACCGGAATCGGGACCTGTCTGAATTGACCGATCTTCTGCCAGACGATCCGGACCATATATTGATGCCGGCCTATCAGCGGCGAAACTATAATCTCTACCGGGTCAATATCCTGACGGGTCAATCCGAGAAGGTGGAAAACGGCCGGAGCAATACGGTTGCCTGGTTCACCGCCAATGGCAGCGCGGTTATGCGGGTCGATCGGTCGGCCAATGGACGCCACCTCTACTTCTTCGCGCGGACGGGACGCAATGATAGCTGGCGTCGGGTCACCCGATTCCAGACTCGCGACCTGTTTGGCGGGCAGCCGGATTTCGAATGGGCCGGACCGTCCGAGATCCCCGAGCAGATTTACGTCCGGGCCCGCCCTGAAGGTGCCGAGTTTTTTGGCATTTACCGCTTTGATTTGCGGTCGGGGGAGTATCTCGACCCGGTCGCGGTGCGCGCCGACTACGATATCGCTCAAGCATTGATCGGGACCTATACGGGCCAGTATTTCGGCTATGCCTACCGCGATGAACGACTGCGGTTCGAATTTGCCGATGCCGATTTCGAAGGCCGCTACCGGGAGGTCGAGGCGTTTTTGGGTGAGGATGTCGTCGTGACTCCGGTCTCGATCGGGGGGGAGCGGATGTTGTTGTTTGTGACCGGTCCGACCGAGCCCGGTGTGTATTATATCTATAACCGCCGCGACGAGTCGGTGGTGCCCTTGCTGGCGACGCGCCCGCGATTGGTGATTGATGATTTGCGGGCGGCGCAGACCATTCGATATCGAGCCCGGGACGGTGTGGCGCTGACCGGCTATCTGACAGCGCCGCGCGTCGGTGCGACCTCACGGACGCCATTGATCGTCATGCCGCATGGGGGGCCGGAAGCCCGTGATTCCCTCGGATTCGATCCGGTTGTGCAATATCTCGCAGCGCTGGGGTATGCGGTGTTGCAGCCGAATTTTCGCGGCTCATCCGGTTTTGGACGGACCTTCGCCGAGTCCGGCTACCGGCAATGGGGGCGCGCGATGCAGGATGATATTACCGATGGTGTCCAATGGGCGGTCGCGTCCGGCCTGGCCGACCCGGATCAGATCTGCATCGTCGGCTTCAGTTATGGCGGCTATGCGGCGCTGGCCGGCGCCGCCCTGACGCCGGATCTCTACCGCTGTGCCGTGGCCGGCGCTCCGGTCACAGATTTCGTCGAATTCCTAGACTTCAAGCGCGATTTTGATGATGAGGTGTATGATTACTGGGTCTCGCTGCTGGGCAATCCGCGCAGTGACCTGGCCGAGATGCAGGCCTATTCCCCGACCTATCTGGCAGACCGGATCACAGTTCCGGTTTTCCTGTTCCACGGAATCGACGACGAATCCGTACCCGTAGACCAATCCCGGCGAATGGCGCGTGCGCTTGAGGCGGCGGGCGCTGATTATCGGTATTCCGAAAACTCAGTCACCGAGCATAGCTGGGGTGCGGGCGCCGATTTCATCCGCGTGATGCGGGATCTCGCCAGATTTCTGGACGACGCCATGGATGGTCAACTGGACAGTTTTGAGCCAACGGCGCGGGAGCCGGAGGGCGACGCGCCTGGCGCTGCTGCACAGCCATGACCGGAATCGCACCGCGCCAGACGATGCGTACGCACGCGCAGTCTGAAATTGCGAAGTGTCTGCTGCGCGGGCTTTTCGGAAGTTTGAGCCATATGGGGGGAGCAATGCGCGTTATTCAATGGATCGGAGTTCTGGTCTTGGCCATCGGGGGGTGGCAGGGCGAGGCGTTCGCGCAGCAACGGCCAGTCACGATCAATGACCTTGTTCAGCCCAATGCTGTCAGCTCGGTCGTGCTGTCGCCGGACGGCGGTCAGCTTGCCTATCTCGAGCGGACCGAGGAGCTGACGGCATTGACCCGGCGCCGACAGAAGCTGAATGATCTTGAGGCGCGGGATTATCTCCACCGCATCCGGGTGGTTGATCTCAACGCCCCCGAATCGGACGAACCCCGCCTGATCGAGGTCGGCACGGACATGCCATTCTGGCTCAGCTGGGCCGGCCCCGGACGGCTGATTGTCGGCTCCGTTTCGGTTTCGATCGACAATGACCATCCGCGCCCGACAAGCCGGCGACAGCCCTACTACCCGTTCTACTGGCGGATTGCGGTGATCAATCTTGAAAATGGTGAACGCACCATCCTGTTTGGTGAGCGTGGCGCCTGGGAGATGCGGGACAGGGAGCATCCGGGCCAGATCATCCATGCGCTGCCGAATTCCCCCGACACGGTCCTGGTCGCGGCGCAATATCGCAGCTTCTACGATCTCTGGTCGGTCTCGACCGTGACCGGCGACGCACGCCGGGTGGAGGCCGGCAGGCCGACAACCGTCAACTGGCATGTCAACGAGGCGGGCGAGGCGGTGTTCCGGCTAGACCTTGATGAGGAGCATGGGCGCGCTGCCATCTTCCGGCGCGAAGGCGAGGGCGACCGGTGGCGCCGCACGGACAATCTGACGCTGGATGAATTCGATGACCGACTCGACCGGGCACGTCACTCGATCTGGGTCGCTGATACCGCTGACCCGGACGAGGTTCTGGTGGCGGTGCAGCCTGATGGCGCGGAGCGCCGCGGCGTGTATCGCTATAATCTCGAAACCGACACGATCGGCGAATTGTTCTGGGAGGATCCGCGCTATGATCTGCGTTCGGTGATCCATGATTTCTACTCGGGCCAAATCATCGCCACAACCTATGTCGATGATCGGTTCCGGGCGCATTTCTTCGATAACCGGACCAATGCCCACTACCGGGCGGTTGCTTCCTTTTTCGAACCAGACGCGGTCGTGGTTCCCGTCCAGGTCGTCGATGCGGCGATGCTGTTGCGGGTGACCGGCCCGCAGGAGCCGGGAAGCTACTACACCTACCGTTTTGAGGACTCCTCGATCCGGCCGATTGCGGTCGAGAATCCGATTCTGCTGCAAACTCGCCTGAGTCCGGCGACCACAGAGACCTACCGGGCCCGGGACGGTCAGGAGATCCAGGCCTATGTGACCCGGCCTGTCCGGCGTGGCACGCAGCGACCGGCGCTGGTCGTGATGCCGCATGGCGGTCCGGAATTGCGCGATGATTTCGGCTTCGACTTCGTCAGCCAGTATCTGGCGTCCGAGGGCTGGATGGTCTTCCAGCCGAATTTTCGCGGCTCATTCGGCTATGGCCGGGCCTTCACCGAGGCCGGGCATGGTCAGTGGGGTCGCTTGATGCAGGACGACATCACCGATGGTGTTCGCTGGCTGATCGCGACCGGCCAGGTTGATCCCGACCGGATCTGTATCGCCGGATTCTCCTATGGCGGCTATGCCGCCCTGGCGGGGGCCCTGATGACACCGGATCTGTATCGCTGCGCCGTCAGCGTCGCGGGGGTGTCAGACCTGCCGGAAATGCTGCGGTGGGAGGCCGAGGAATATCCCGAGCTCACCGAATACTGGCAAGCGCGCATAGGCGATCCCGAACGCGATGCCGACGCGCTGATTGCCAATTCCCCGGCCCGCCGTGCGGGTGAAATCCGGGTGCCGGTCATGTTGCTGCACGGCAACCGGGATGCGACCGTGCCGCTGGAGCAGAGTGAGATCATGCGTGATGCGCTGGAGGCCGCGGGCGCGCGCTACCGGTATCAGGAAATACTTGGCGCCAATCATGATCTCGACAATCCGATTTCCCTGGCGCGGACCCTGGCATTGATGGAGGCCTTCTTGGGGGAGTATCTCGACTCCGGGCCGCCCCCGGCTGACCGGATGAGCTGGGCTGATCTGACCGAACGGGAACAGTTCAGGCTGGCGGCAAACGAGACTGCGCCCGACGAGACGGACGTGTTTGGCGCGCCGGAGCTTATGCCGGTCGAAGAATAGCGCTGCGGCCGTTCTTCTCGGACTAATCCGCCGCGCACCCCGGACACTCCGGATCACGTTTCAGCTTCACCGTCCGGCTCTGCATCGCCAGCCCGTCGAATAGCAGGATGCGGCCATTGAGGGTCTCGCCGGCTCCGCAGATGTGTTTGACTGCTTCCAGGGCCATGATCGAGCCGATCAGGCCGGGCAGGGCGCCGACGACGCCGGCGCGGGCGCAACTTTCCGCCTCGGGCGGGATTTCCGGCACCCAGCAGCGATAGCAGGGCGCGTCGGGGCTGGCATTGAACATCGCGACCTGCCCATCCCAGCGCCCCAGCGCGCCGGAGATCAGCGGAATGCCCAGCGCCCGGCTGGCGGCATTGACGGCGAAACGGGTCTCGAAATTATCACAGCCATCGAGCACCAGATCGGCGCCCGCAAGCAACTCGGTCGCGTTCCCGGTGTCGATCATGGTCTGCACCGGCACCACTTGCGTGCCCGGATTGAGCGCGCGCAGCGCCGCTGCGCCGGTCTCGACCTTGGAGGCGCCGACATTATCGGTGCGAAACAGGATTTGCCGTTGCAGATTATCCAGGCTGACCGTGTCGGAATCGATCAGGGTGATGTGGCCGACACCGGCCGCCGTCAGATATAGCGAGGCCGGAGCGCCCAGCCCGCCAGCCCCGATAATCACCACCCGGGCACGGCCCAGCGCCTGCTGGCCGGGGCCACCAATCTCGCGCAGCACGATGTGGCGGGCGAAGCGTTCGATATCGATTGAAGGGCTCATGCCTGCACAGGTGGCCGAGAAGACGCCGTCAATCAAGTGCAATCCGGTTGGCTTGAACGGCGAACAGACGCAGTTTGCTGCCATGTCTGACAACCCGCTCACCACCCGCGCCGAACCGACCTTGTCCGAAACCCAGATCAACCTGCTGGGCTGGCTGCGGCGCGACAAGCCGAATATCTTCCTGACCGGCCGCGCCGGTACCGGCAAGACGACGCTGATGCGCGAATTGCTGCGTCAGGCGGGAAACAAGGCCGCCGTGCTGGCGCCAACCGGCGTCGCGGCGATGCAGGCTGGCGGCCAGACGATTCACAGCTTCTTCCACCTGCCCCCGCGCGTGATCACGGCGCGCGATATCCGCAAGGTGCGCCATAGCCGTGTCGTCAAGGCGCTGGAAACGCTGGTGATCGACGAGATCTCCATGGTGCGCTCCGACATGATGTGGGCGATCGACCAGTCCTTGCGCCTCAACCGCGAATGCAATGAGCCCTTCGGCGGCGTCCAGATGGTGATTGTCGGCGATCTGGCGCAATTGCCGCCGGTGGTGCAGGGCGGCGAGGCGGAATATCTCGAAAACACCCATGGCGGCCCCTTCTTCTTCAACCCGCCATGCTTCCGGGAGGCCGGTTTCGCACTGGTCGAGCTGGAAGAGGTGTTCCGCCAGACCGATGAGGATTTCATCCATCTGCTCAATGCGGTCCGCGAGGGCGATGTCCGGGCCGATGAGGCCGAGCGTCTCAATGAGCGCGTCACCGGCCGTTCCGGGCTGGAGGCGAGTCTGAGCCATGTCGTACTGACGGCGACCAATGAGACCGCTTTCCGCATCAATAATGCCCGCCTCGAGGGCCTGCCGACAACGCCGCGCGCCTTCAACGCCAAGGTCGAGGGCCAGTTTGATCAACGCCTGTTTCCAGCCGAGGAGCCGCTGGTGCTCAAGATTGGTGCCCGCGTGATGATGACCCGCAATGATCCGCAGGGACGCTGGGTCAATGGCACACTGGCCGAGGTCGATGGCTTCGATGAAAAGGCCGTGCGCGTGCGCATTGGCGAGAATGTCTGGGCGATCGAGCCAGCCAAATGGGAGCGCAATGCCTATGCCTTTGACGAGGCCTCGCGCGCCCTGACCAAAACGACCGCCGGCGCCTTCACGCAATACCCGCTGCGGCTGGCCTGGGCGATGACGATCCACAAGGCCCAGGGCCTCACCCTCGACAAGGTCTATCTCGACCTCGCCCGCCGCCTCTTCGCCCACGGCCAGGCCTATGTGGCGCTGTCGCGCTCTCGCACGCTGGAAGGTCTGGAGCTATCGCGGCCGCTCACGCCGGGCGACATCATTTGCGATGCGCGAATCTTCGACGTGAAAAGTTTCTGCGACCCGGTGCCGATGAGCTTGCGGGGTTAATCCTCAAACAACGCCGTCGAGATATAGCGCTCGGCCGAACTCGCGAGGATCACCACAATCGTCTTGCCCGCCATCTCGTCGCGCTTGGCGACTTGCAGCGCTGCGAATACGGCAGCGCCCGAGGAGATGCCGCCTGGCACGCCCTCAGTGCGGGCGAGTTCGCGGGCCATGGCGAAGGCCTGGTCATTGGTCACCTGTATGGGTTCGTCGATCAGCGAGACGTCGAGATTGTCGGGGATGAAGCCGGTGCCGATGCCCTGGATCTTGTGCGGGCCTGGCTGACCGCCGGAAATCACCGGGCTGTCGGCCGGCTCGACGGCGATGATGTGGATGCCGGGCTTTTTCGCCTTCAGCACCGAGGCGACGCCGGTCAGCGTGCCGCCCGTGCCGACGCCGGCGATAAAGACATCGACTTCGCCCTTGGTGTCATTCCAGATTTCCAGCGCTGTGGTCTGGCGGTGGATCTCCGGATTGACCGGATTGGAGAACTGGCTCGGCATGATGGCGCCCGGTGTGGCGTCAATAATCTCCTGCGCCTTGGCGATGGCGCCATTGACGCCCTTGGCGGCCTCGGTGAGGACCAGCTCGGCGCCGAGATAGGTCAGCAGCTTGCGGCGCTCGATCGACATGCTGTCCGGCATGGTCAGGATCAGGCGATGGCCGCGCGCGGCGGCAACGAAGGCAAGGCCGATACCGGTATTGCCCGAGGTCGGCTCGACCATGACGCTGCGCTTGCCCAATTTGCCGGCGGCTTCCAGCGCATCGATCATCGCGACGCCGATCCGGTCCTTGACGCTGGAGAGCGGGTTGAAGAATTCCAGCTTGGCCAGAATGCGCGCCTTGGCACCATGTGCCTTGCCCAGTTTGGACAGCTCGACCAGCGGCGTATCGCCAACGGTATCGGCGATGGAGGCATAGACGCGGCCGCGGCCGGGAGTTTTGGTCATGGGGCAGTCCCTGAATGGCGAGGCGTGCAGCTTTAATCCGTCACGCCGTCGCTGTCAGCAATAATGCCGTGCCCGCGGGATATGTCAGACCCCGGTGGAGCCGAAACCGCCGGTGCCGCGCTGCGTCTCGCCCAACTCCCCGGTCACCAGCCACAGCGCCTGCATCACTGGCGCGATCACCATTTGTGCGATGCGATCGCCGCGATTGATGATGAAGTCTTCCGGCCCGTGATTAATCAGATTGACCCGGATCTCGCCGCGATAATCGGCATCGACCGTGCCGGGTGAATTGACGCAGGAAATGCCTTTCTTGGCGGCCAGGCCGGAGCGCGGCCGCACTTGCGCTTCGAACCCGTCCGGCAGGGCAATGGCGATGCCAACCGGCACCAGGCGCCATTCGCCGTGCGGGATGATAATGGGTTCATCGGCCGGAACCGCAGCCCGCAAATCCATCCCGGCCGATTGCGGCGTCTCATAGGCCGGCAGGGCCAGGCCCTCATAATGGGGCAGCGGCTTGATCTGGACGTGGATGGTTTTCATCGGGTCGGGTCCGGCGCAGTGGCAGAAAGCGTGATTGAAACCCGGCAATGCGGGGCTGACCAGCCTTGCCGGCATTCGGGCTGGGGAAAACCGGCTTGCGGCGTCAAAGTGCCTCGGCAATCCGGCTGGCAAGCCGGGCCGCGATCTGCGCTTTCGGCGCCCGTTGCCAATGCTCCCCGCCCTGTTCGGTGATCAGGATGACGGCATTTTCGGCCCCGCCCATCACATCGCCGGAGACGTCATTGGCGACAATCCAGTCGCAGCCCTTGCGGATGCGCTTGGCGGTGGCGAGGGCTTCAACATCATGGGTTTCCGCGGCGAAACCGATCACCAGCCGCGGCCGACCGGTTTCGCGCTGGCTGATGGTTTTGAGAATATCGGGGTTTTCGGTCAGTCGCAGGGCGGCAAAGCTCGACTTGTCGGCCTTGATCTTGGTGCCGGAGGGTTCAGCCGGGCGCCAGTCGGCGACGGCTGCGACGGCGATGAAGGCGTCGGCCGGCAGGGCCGTTTCCACCGCTGCCAGCATTTCAAGCGCCGTCTCGACGCGAATGACACTCATGCCTTCCGGGTCGGGCAATGCGGTCGGGCCGGACACCAGCGTCACGCGAGCACCCAGCTGCGCGCAGGCGCTGGCGATGGCATATCCCTGCTGGCCGGAGGAATGGTTGGAGAGATACCGGACCGGATCAATTGGCTCACGGGTTGGACCTGCTGTGATGAGGATATGCCGGCCGGACAATCGCTCAGACATGCAGCAGGCCTTCGATCGCATCGGCTATCACCACCGGCTCGGCCATGCGTCCGGGCCCGAATTCACCGCAGGCCATCTCGCCTTCATCGGGACCGACGAAATGCACACCATCATCGCGGAGCGTCGCCAGATTGCGCTGCGTCGCCTTGTGCTGCCACATTCGCACATTCATCGCCGGCGCCATCAGCACCGGCTTGTCGGTCGCCAGAAGCGTCGTCGAGGCGAGGTCATTGGCCAGGCCCTGGGCCGCCTTGGCCATCAGATCGGCGGTCGCCGGTGCGACCACGACCAGCTCGGCCGAGCGGGACAATTCGATATGCCCCATCTCCGCTTCGTCGGTGAGATTGAAAAGCTCGCTGAAGACGCGCTCGCCTGACAATGCTGACACACTGAGCGGGGTAACGAATTCGGCGCCTGCACGGGTGAGGATGCAGCGCGTGCCAATGCCGCGATGCTGCAATTCGCGGATCAGCAACAGGCTTTTATAGGCGGCAATGCCGCCGCCAATGATCAAGAGAATCCGCTTGTCGGACACGAGTGTGCTCCCAGGTCGATGCCGGGACTAACTAACGGTTCGCGACCGAAATCCCAAGCCTCTTCTCGGCGTGTGGTCAATTGGGGAGCGACAGCGGCCCGGTCTCAGCTGGCGAGGCGATGCTGAACCATCATTTCGCGCACTTTTTCGGTGTCGGCATAGAGCGCTGCCTGCTTGCTGAGCTGATGCCGGAAGAAGGCGGCGATGGTCAATTCCATGTCATAGATCGACACGCGGGTAATCGCCGACAAATCCTCGGCATCCAGCTTGCGGCCGGCTTCCAGGCCAAGGCGCATGATGCCGGTCATCAGATTGGCATAGGCCGAGGTATAGGCGTGTGACGGGTAGTCCAGCTTGCTGTGACGCAGACCCATCTGATCGACCGCGTCATAATATTTCGTGTCAAAACGTGCCGAGAAAACGAGCTCGCAATGGGCCAGCATCCCGTCGCGCAGATAGCGGGTATTGTCGGAAATCTCGAAATAGTCACCGACCTCCGGATTTGAGGCCAGGTGATCAAACAGGGTTTCAAGCGTCTCGGCCGCATAGGCCATGATGCGCGGCTTCAGCCGTTGAACACGCGCGGTCGTGGCCGCGTCGATACGGAAAAACTCGCGCTGAAGCTTGAAGTGCTCGGCAGTGGGTTTTGTGTTCAATGTCATAGAGGCAGTAAACCACAAGAGTGTTACCGGAGCGTGTCATCTAGGTGCCGAATTTTACGAAATGGCCCACATCACAGCAGCGCCCGTCAGTGCCGCAGCGCCCAGCCAGGCGAGGCGGGCGGCCCAGGGGCGCGGCTCCGGTGCGGCGCAGAGGGCGAGCTCGCCAGACTTTAGCCGAGCGCCAATCTCGCTCCAGTTCTCGATCGTGTCGGGCAGGACGCGCAGGGCGCCATAGAGTCGCTCCAGATCCTCGCCAATGTCGCGAATTCGTCCTTCAGGACCGAGTTCGCGCTTCATCCAGGCCTCGACCACGGGTGCCGCCGCAGCCCACATATTGTGCTGCGGGTCGAGGCTGCGCGCGACGCCCTCACACTGGACCATGGTCTTTTGCAGCATAACCAGTTCGGGCCGCAGGCGCATGTCGAACAAATCGGTGATCTCGAATAATTGCATCAGGACGCGCGACATCGGGACTTCGTCGGCCTGTTTGCCGAAAATCGGTTCGCCTACCGCTCGAAGCGCGCTCGCAAAGTCGGCGACGGCATGCTCGTCCGGCACATATCCGGCGGCAAAATGCGCCCGCGCTGCGGCCATGTAGTCGCGGGTCAGAAAGCCATGCAGGATGAGGGCAAGGAAGCGGCGTTCGGGCCGGCCGATCCGTCCCATTATGCCGAAATCGACGGCCCAGAGATCGCCATTGGCGGCGGCAAACAGGTTTCCGGCATGCATGTCGGCATGGAAAACGCCGCGATCGAGCGCCGTGCCGAGAAAGGCGCGCGTCAGCGTCGTTGCCAGCGCTGCCTTGTCGAGGCCAAGCGCCTCCACCTGACCGGCGTCGCTGAGCGGTGCTCCGGTGACCCAGTGCGTGGTCAGTACGCGTTTTGAGGACAAGCCCCATTCGACATCGGGGATGCGGTATTGCTCGACGGACATCGCCGCCTCGGCCAGTTCCGACGCGGCGGCGGCCTCGAGCCGCAGATCGGTTTCAAAACTCAGCGAGCGGGCAATGGTGGCGACGAATTTGCGCGGCTCCAGGCGGCGGCTGGCCGGGGCCAGTCTTTCCGCGAGTGCGGCGCCCAGCGACAGGGTGCGGATATCACGGGCGATGCGCAATTCGATGTCGGGCCGCAGGACTTTGACGGCGACCTCGACATCGTCTTGCGTCATCGCGCGGTGAACCTGCGCGATTGAGGCCGCGGCGACCGGCGGGCCGAAGCTCTTGAACAGGGCATCCACCGGCGCGCCGAGTTCGGCAGCGATGATGGCTCGGGCCTCGGCATCGTCGAAGGGTGGCATCCGGTCTTGCAGCCGCGATAATCCGCGCGCAAAGCGCTCGCCGATTACATCACCGCGTGTGGCGAGGATCTGGCCGAATTTGACGTAGGACGGTCCGAGTTTTTCCAGCGCCCGGGCCAGTCGCTCGCCGGGATTGGCGGCCGTGTCGCGCCGGGCAAACAGTCGTGCCAGCCGCCCCGCCAGCCGCGCGGGTGCCGGATAAAGCGCCTGGTATTCAACCGGCAGAATGGCGTCGTGGCGCACCAGGGTGAGCAGGGCGCGCAGCAATCGCGCGAAGGAGGCCAGGGTCGCAAACATATTCGAGCTGTTTAGAGGGCGACGCCGCGCTTGGCGAGGGCGGCGTGGAGTCGCGGCATGGCGGGTGGTATCGCCAGGCTGCGGCCAGCGGGCCACCGGCCAGGATCAGACCGGAGCCCGGCGTCGAGATTGGTCACACATTTGCGTTCAATCGCGCGAGCGGCGCGATGCGCTGGCCGCCCGGCGGTCAGGCCCAGCCGGTATGAAGTGCGGCAATGCCGCCCGACAAATTCGTGCAGCCAACCTGGTGGAAACCAGCAGCGCGCAATTCTCCGGCAAAGCTCTCCTGGTCCGGGAATCGGCGGATCGATTCGACGAGGTATTGATAGCTGGCGCGATCCTTGGCGACATGTTCACCGAGTTCCGGCATCACATTGAACGACCAGGCATCATAGAGCGTCTCCCAGGTCCGGCTGGTCGGGCGTGAAAACTCCAGGCACAGAAAGCGTCCGCCCGGCTTCAGCACCCGCCGCATGTCGCGCAGCGCCGCCGCCCGGTCGGTGACATTGCGAATGCCGGTCGAGATCGTGACGCAATCGACACAGCGATCACGCAGCGGCAGGCATTCGGCATTGCCCGTCACCCACTCAATCCGTCCCGCTTGGCTGGCTTCAACGCCGCGCTTGATCCCCGCCCGCAGCATCTGCTCATTGATATCCAGCACGATTGCGTCGGCGCGGCGCGGGTCGGCGCGGCGTTTGCCGGCCCGGTCGGCCTTGGTCAGAAAGCTGCGCGCCAGATCGCCAGTGCCGCCGGCCACGTCCAGCAGCCGCTCACCGGGCTGCGGATTGGCGCGTGTCATGACCATGTCTTTCCAGGCGCGGTGCACGCCCAGCGACATCAGATCATTCATCAAGTCATAGCGGCGGGCCGAGCGATCAAAGACATTGCGCACCAGGCCCGCCTTCTGCGTGCGGTCGACGTCTTCAAAGCCGAAGGGAACGGTTTCGGACGGCGTCGCTGGGTCGGGAGTATTGCTCATGTGCCGACAATAAGTGAAGCGGGCCGCCAGGCAAAGCGGCCTCGGCGGTCCGTGATGCCGCAGGCTGGATTTGTGGCGCGGCTGATGGCGGACTTGCCGACACGGCGGCGCTGTGGCCGACTATCCGCGCGCTGGAGGTTTGCGAGTGAGCCGGCGAGGACCTGAACTGGAGCGCCAGTGCCCGAACTGCCTGAAGTGGAGACGGTCCGGACAGGACTTATTCCGGCGCTGCAAGGCCGCCTGGTCGAGCGGGTGAAGCTCAATCGCGCCAATTTGCGCTTTCCCTTCCCCGAACGAATGGCGGAACGTCTTGCCGGCCGCCGGGTCGAGCGCATCGACCGGCGCGCGAAATACCTGCTATTGCGTCTGGCCGGTGATGAAACCTTGCTGGTCCATCTCGGCATGTCGGGCCGGTTCTCGATTGAAGCCGCAGCGGCAACGCAGCAGCCCGGTGATTTTGTCCACGCCGCGCCGGCCAATCCGAAACATGATCATGTCGTGTTCGAGATCGAGGGCGGCGTCACGGTGCGCTATAATGATCCGAGGCGGTTTGGCTTCATGTTGATGTTCGCAACGGCCAGTGAGGCCGAGCAACCCAATCTTGCCGGGCTCGGTCCGGAGCCGAACTCGAACGCCTTTTCCGGCGCCGCACTGGGCGAGGTGCTGGCCGGCAAGCGCACCCCGATCAAATCCGCCCTGCTCGACCAGCGTGTCGTTGCCGGTCTGGGCAATATCTATGTCTGCGAAGCCCTGCACCGGTCCGGGATCAGCCCGCTCCGGGAGGCGCGCAAAATTCCGGGCGTGCGCGCCGAACGCCTGGCGATCGCGGTGCGAAATGTGATCGAGGAAGCGATCGCTGCCGGCGGGTCGACCTTGAAGGATTTCGCCGGCGCGGACGGAGCGTTGGGGTATTTCCAGCACCGCTTCAGCGCCTATGGGCGCGAGGGAGCGCCGTGCTCGACGCCGCGGTGCAAGGGCGAGATCCGGCGCATTGTCCAGGCTGGTCGCTCGACTTTCTATTGCCCGGCCTGCCAGCGCTAGCGCCGGCGAGAGAACCGGGACGCGAGGGTGCAGTTTCCCCTGCCGCAATTTCAGCAGAACGCGGTAGTATTCTCCAGACAATTCGAACCTGATCCGGAGCATCGCCGCATGACCAGCCCTTTCAAGCTTCTTCACCGCCTGACACCTGCCTGTCATGCAATATTCATCGCTACCGGACTGGCGCTTTCCGGCGCTTTCGGCGCGGCCCAGGCTCAATTGGTCGATTATTCCGGCCTCGAAGCCTCGCCGGCGATGTGGCATTTTTCGGACGATGATTCCGACATCTATCTGTTCGGCACTTTCCACCTCCTGCCGCCCAGCCTGGATTGGCAGACCGATGAATTGCGCGCCCATATGGCGAGCGCCGACGCCTTGTATCTTGAGGCCGACGTGCAAAGTGCGGAGGCGCAAGCCCGGGTCCAGGCGTTGGTTTTCCAGCTCGGCCTCAACCCGCAAGGCGTGACCCTGTCATCACTGCTGGATGCCGAGGCCGTTGCACTCCTGGCGACCGTGGCGCCGACGGTTGGCGCGACGCCGCAAATGCTGGAACCGATGCGGCCTTGGCTGGCACAGATCGTTCTCTCGGTTGCCCAGATGCAGGCGCTGGGGCTCGATCCGGAGGCCGGTGTCGAAAAAGCGCTACTGGCCGCGATCGAGGGAAGCGATACCGATATCGGGTATCTTGAAACCGCCGAGCAACAGGTCCGCGCCCTCGCCGACCTGCCGGACGAGGTTCAGGTTCGCGGTTTTGCTGAAGGATTGCGCGAAATGGTGCGCACGCCGGCCATGCTCGACGAGATGGTCCGCGCATGGGCCGCAGGCGATGTCGATGCCATTGATCGTATTGTGAATGCCGAGATGCGCGAGCAGACACCCGAAATGTACCAGGCGCTCATCGTCCAGCGCAATCAGAACTGGATTCCGCAAATCCTGACATTGCTGGATGGCGAGGGTACGGTCTTCATCGCCGTTGGTGCCGCTCATCTGAGCGGCGAAAACGGTGTCGTGGAACTTTTGCGGGAATCCGGCATTATCGTTGAGCGGCAATAGCTTGATCCTTGCCGCCTGAGTCTGGGACTGTTGCAGGTGTCGACCGGCAGTCCGGTCTGCGCTATAGCGGCGCGGTTTTTCAGCGCGGAGCTACCGCGCAGGCATACGGAGCGCCGACATGGCCTACAAGACAATTCAAGTGAAGACCGAGGGTCGCGTCGGGGTAATCACCTTCTCGCGTCCTGAAGCCCTCAACGCGCTTTGCGATGAGCTGACGACGGAATTGGCAACAGTTCTTGCCGCCTTCGAAAAAGATGGCGGGATTGGTTGCGTTGTGTTGACCGGATCGAAGAAGGCCTTCGCTGCCGGCGCCGACATCAAGGAATTGCAGGCGCGCGACTTCGTCAGCCTGTACATGCACGACCCCTTTGCCGAGACCTGGGAGGCGGTGGCCCGCTTCCGCAAGCCCATTATCGCGGCCGTCTCAGGCTATGCGCTCGGCGGTGGGTGCGAAATTGCCATGATGTGTGATTTTATCATCGCATCGAAGACAGCCAAATTCGGCCAGCCGGAAATCAATCTCGGTGTCATGCCGGGCGCTGGCGGCACGCAACGCCTGCCCCGCGCTGTCGGCAAGGCGAAGGCGATGGACATGTGCCTGACCGGACGCATGATGGACGCGGAAGAGGCCGAACGTGCTGGCCTGGTGTCGCGGGTCGTACCTGCAGAAGACTTGCTGGACGTGGCGATGGAGGCCGCTGAGGCCATCGCGACCAAGTCCTTGCCAGTCGCGATGATGACCAAGGAATCGGTCAATCGCGCATATGAAATTGGTTTGACGGAAGGCGTGCGCTTCGAACGCCGTGTCTTCCAATCGCAGTTCGCACTGGAAGATCAGAGCGAAGGCATGTCTGCCTTTGCCGAGAAGCGCGCTGCGCATTTCAAGCATCGTTAGTCGAACTGGCGGCAGGGGCAGTTGACGCCCCGGCTTCTAGGGCCTATACGCCGCCGCTCACGGATTTAATCGGGCTCTGGTCCCGGTCGCATGAAGAGGTTAGAACCCATGGCCAATACAAGCTCGGCCAAGAAGATGGTCCGCAAGATTGCGCGCCGCACTGCCGTCAACAAAGCTCGTCGCTCGCGCGTACGGACCTATGTCAAAAAGGTCGAAACGGCGATCGCCGCTGGCGATCAGACCGTGGCGCGAGCCGCTCTGGTGACCGCGGAATCAGAAATGATGCGCGCTGTCCGCAAGGGCGTGTTCCACAAGAATACCAGCTCGCGCAAAGTCTCGCGTCTGTCGGCTCGCATCAAGGCGATGGCTGCCTGATTTCGCCTCAAGGCTGAATGAGATTGATACGCCCGGGACTCGCGTCCTGGGCGTATTTTTTTTGACCAACTTTCCGAAGGTTAGGCCCGTCCCGACGTTCGTCCCCCAGACCCGCCGGTCATATATTATTCCTGATACGGAGCTGTTTTCGCAGCGGCATTCATGCAAGGCGACACACAATTCGCCGGATATTCTAGTGGTGATTTTGAACTAGCTGCAGGCAAAAAAATTTTACACATTTGCCAAACATAACCCCGGTCACGGATTTCCCGTGTCAAGCGAAGAATCTCGAAATCCGGGCGTTGAATCATGTTGACCCTCTTTATGGAAGCGGTAACCTTTGAGGCTCTGAGGGCGATCATTCCGATGCGGAGATTATTCCGATTTCAACGCGGCAGGGCGGCGTGTTGAACGTGAGTGAATGTGCCATAATAACAAACACCTAGCTCTCACCTCGACGTGGGGCAAATCACAAGTGTGGCGGATGATGGCATACAAGAAATTGGCAGTTTCCGACAGCAAGGCGGCAGTGTTCGAAGCACATGGGGCAACCGAAATCGCGGCGATCTGGCGCTCAGTTCGGGCTCGCTTGCGGACCGAACTCGGCGATGCCCTTTACTCCCAGGAAATAGCCCGCTTGCGTGTCCGCCTGTCCGACGCAGGGGCGATTATCGTCCTGGCTCCAAGCACCTTTAATCGCGACTGGATCGAAGATCATGTCGGCGCGCGAATTCGGGCAATTTGGACCGAACTGGATTCCATGCACCGCGATCTTCTCGTGCTTGCAGACGGCCAGGCTGAACCACAATCGGACGTAGCGCGCGACATGCCGGCGCCGTCAGCGGCGATCGGAAAGGCACAGGCCATGAGCCCGCGCAAGGACGATGCGATCGAGCCACGTTTCAGCTTCGACTCCTTCTGCGTCGGGCCCGCCAATGAAGTTGCAGCGGCGGCTGCCCGGAGCATTGTTTCTGCTGCCAGGCCGCCCTTCAATCCGGTTTTCTTCTACGGCGATTACGGTGTCGGCAAGACGCATCTGATGCATGCGGTCGCCAGCGCAGCTGCCCAGGCGCCCAATCCGCGCAAGACGCTCTATCTCACTGCTGAAGAATTCCTGTCGGGCTTTGTGACCGCGATGCGGGCGCGAGACACCACCAGCTTCAAGGAGACGGTGCGCGGCGTCGATTTTCTACTAATCGATGATGTCCATTTTATCGCCGGCAAGCCGAAGACCGAAGATGAATTCCTCAACACGATCGCGGCGCTGATCGCCGAGAACAAGCAGGTCGTGCTGGCCTCGCATCGTCCGCCTGTCGAGTTGGCGATCGCCGATGACCGCTTGCGCTCGCTGCTTACCGGCGGTCTCGCCTGCCCGTTGAGCAAGCCTGATCTTGATCTGCGACGCCAGATTCTCGATTGCAAGATCGCTCAGGCGAAATGCCATTATCCGGTACTGAACGTGTCGGAGCCGGTGCGCGACTTCCTCGCCGCCCGCATCACCACCGGCCCGCGTGAGCTGGAAGGCGTGCTCAATAATGTCATCTGCCGCACGGCACTGCTGGGTTTGCCGGTGACAATGGACGCGGTGTCGACGGCCTTGCGTGACTTGTCGCTGAGCGCCGAGAAACGCTTGACGGTGGATGAGATCCAGAAAGCCGTTGCGACCCATTTCGGGGTCACCACGACGGATATCTGTTCCAAGCGCCGGACCCAGAGCGTGGTTCGCCCACGCCATGTCGCGATGTATCTCGCCAAGGTGCTGACGACACGCTCCCTGCCGGATATCGGGCGCCGTTTCGGTGGCCGCGATCACTCAACGGTCATTCACGCGGTCAACAAGATCATCGCGATGATCGAGTCCGGGGACCCGATTGGCCAGGACATTGATTGTCTGACCCGAGTGCTGCGCGACTGATTTTCGCTGGAAAAACGGCTATGGCTGGATAATTGTCTTGCGGTTGTGTTTTTTCATGTATCCTCTTTTACCCACCCTATTCGGTGTCGGCTGATTTGCCAGCACGCCACCGGCTCATGAAGATGCCAAAGCGGAACGCGAGATATGAAGCTGACGATCGAGCGCGCAACGCTCCTCAAGGCCCTTGGCCATGTTCAGGCCGTGGTTGAGAAGCGCAACACGATTCCAATCCTCTCGAATGTCCTGATTTCGGCTGGTCCCAATGGCGCGAGTTTCGCCGCCACTGACCTCGATATCGAGATCCTCGAGACGACCGAAGCGCGCTGTGATGGCGAAGGCATGGTCACGGCGCCGGCCCACACCCTCTATGATATTACACGCAAGCTGCCCGACGGCGCTGACGTGACGCTGGAAATGACGGGTGAGGACCCACGCTTGATCCTCAAGGCCGGGCGGTCGAACTTTTCGCTGCCCTCCTTGCCGCCCGGTGATTTTCCGGTGATGCCGACCGAGGATCTTGAGCACAGTTTTGCGCTGCCGGCCGCCGCGTTGGCGCGATTGATCGACAAGACAAAATTCGCGATTTCGACTGAGGAAACGCGGTATTATCTCAACGGGATCCATTTCCACGCCGCCGACCAGGATGGCCGCAAGACCTTGCGCGCCGTTGCAACCGACGGCGTCCGCCTCGCGCTTGCAGAGGTCGATCTGCCCGACGGCGCTGCCGGCATGCCCGGTGTGATCGTGCCCCGAAAGACGGTGCAGGAAATCCGCCGCTTGCTGGAAGACGCCAGTGATGATGTCGAAATCTCGGTGTCGGAAGGCAAGATCCGCTTTCGCCTGGGCCGCGCCGTCCTGACCTCGAAACTGATCGATGGTGCCTTCCCGGATTATGAGCGCGTCATCCCGCGCGGCAATACGCGCATGATGTCGGTGGAGAATAAGCGCTTTGCCGAAGCGGTGGATCGTGTGGCGACGATTTCGATGGAAAAATCGCGCTCGGTGAAGCTTTCGCTCGGAGACGACACGCTGGTTTTGGCGGTGAATAATCCCGAGAGCGGACAGGCCGAGGAAGAATTGGCCGTCTCCTATAGCGATGAGGGCTTCGCGATCGGGTTCAATGCCCGTTACATGCTCGATGTGGCTTCGCAGATCGAAGGCGATCAGGCGCAATTCCATTTTGCCGACGCTGCCTCGCCTGCACTGGTCACTGATAGCGGCGATCCGGATGCACTCTACGTGTTGATGCCGCTGCGGGTGTGAGCAAACCGGCTGGCACCGACGAATTAAGCGCACCGCCGCCGGTCGTCCCGGCGGCGGTTCGTCGTTTGCGGCTCACCGATTTTCGCGGCTATCAGGCGTTCGACCTTGAAGTCGACGCACGGCCCGTGGCGCTGTTTGGCGAAAACGGGTCCGGCAAAACCAATCTGCTTGAAGCCCTTTCCTTCCTGGCTCCGGGACGCGGTCTGCGCTCGGCCGGGGCGGACGGTGTAGCCCGCAAGCGCGATGGTGACACGGCCCCGGCCTGGGGCGTGTTTGCCGAAATCGAGACTTTTGATGGCCGTTTCAAACTCGGCGTCGGCGCCCGCGCGGGCGGCCGCCGCGAAACCCGTATTGATGGCGATCCGGCGCAGCAGGTCGAGCTGTCGCGACTGATTCCGATGATCTGGCTGACCCCGGCCCAGGACCGTCTGTTTGCCGGGCCGCGCGCCGATCGTCTGAAGTTTTTCGACCGTCTCGTCTATGCCGCAGACCCGGCGCATGCCGAGGCGGCGACGGCGTATGAAAAGACCCGGGTGCGGCGACAGCGCCTGCTCGATGATGGCGGCGCCGATCCGGTCTGGATCGACGCGCTTGAGGCGGATATGGCGGGCCATGGCGTTGCCGTTGCGGCGGCGCGGCTTGAGGCGCTGATCCGCCTGCAGGCCGAGATCGATGCCCGCCCCGAAGGCGCCTTCCCGCAGGGCGACCTCGCCCTGGACGGTGCGGTCGAGGCCGATTTGGCGTCGGGCATCGCGGCGCCGGAGGCGGAAGACCGGTTTGCGCGCGCCCTGCGTGAGGGGCGTAGCCGCGACGGCGCCGTCGGCCGCACCTTGACGCGCGGCCCGCATCGAACCGAGCTGGTGACCCGGCATCGCGACAAGGACCAGCCCGCGGGCGATTGCTCGACCGGCGAGCAGAAGGCGCTCATTCTCACCCTGGCCCTGGCCCAGGCGCGTGTGCTCGCCGCCCGCAGTTCGATTGCGCCGCTTCTTTTGTTCGATGAGGCCTGCGCCCATCTCGATGCGACCCGGCGAGAGGGTCTCGCCCGGGAGATCCTCGCGACGGGCTCACAGGCCTGGCTGACGGGCGTGGAGCGCGTGTTGTTCGAACCCTTCGGCGATAGCGCGCAATTCTGTCGGGTAAGGGATGCAAGCATCTTTCTTGATGGCGGTGAGACGAGGTCCTGAGGGCGCGCGAAGGCGCTTTCAGCAGGTCAAGCCTTGCCTGAAAAGCCCAAACCGCGTAATAATTTGGCACGCTCCGGGGTTATGGAGAGATCGGTGCCACGGCATCGCAGAGAATTTCACCCCGCAATTGAACGACCCTGCCTCCGAGGCAAACTTCTTGCCTCGATCATGTCTGTCCGGAACACCAATCCGGCGGGCGGCGGCAATCGCTTGAGCACTGCGCGCCTAGTCCAGGCACCGACGCATTACAGGTATTCAGCGCGATGCGGCTTTGTCCGCCGGGGACTGCGCGCGACAAACGGAGATCGTCTATGTTTTTTGATGAGATGATGGATGCCGAGGGCAGGCCCCATGAACCCTATGCAGATTACGCCGCGTGGATGGCGACGATGGAGGGCCCGGCCCTGCGCCGCAAGGCGCGCGAAGCGGAGGCTTTCTTCCGCCGCACGGGCATTACCTTTAACGTCTATGGCCGGGCGGCAGCGGACGAACGCCTGATCCCGTTCGATCTTGTGCCCCGCATTATTTCAGCGCGTGAATGGGCGAAATTGACGAAGGGGATCGAGCAGCGAGTGCGGGCGATCAACGCCTTCCTGCACGATATTTATCACGACCAGGAAATCATCAGGGCCGGCCGCATTCCGGCCAGCCTGATCGCAAATAATGATGCCTTTCTGCCGAAAATGTTCGGCGTGACCCCACCGGGAGGCGTTTATACGCACATTGTCGGCGTTGATCTGGTCCGGACCGGAAAGAATGATTTCTTCGTGCTGGAAGACAATGCCCGCACCCCGTCCGGCGTGTCCTACATGCTGGAAAACCGGGAAACCATGCTCAACATGTTTCCCGAGCTGTTCTCGAACATTCGTGTCCGCTCAGTGAGCAATTACCCAACGCTCCTGCGCCGCTCCTTGTCAAAGAGCGCACCGCCAGCCTGTACTGGCCGGCCGGTCGTCGCGGTTCTGACCCCGGGACTGCATAATTCCGCCTATTTCGAACACGCCTTTCTGGCAGAACAAATGGGGGCAGAACTCGTTGAGGGACACGATCTGCGCGTCATCAATGGCCGCGTCGCGATGCGGACGACGCAGGGCTATACGCCGATCGATGTTCTCTACCGCCGTGTCGATGACGATTATCTCGACCCGCTGAATTTCCGGCCAGATTCACTGCTGGGCGTGCCGGGTATCATGGATGTCTATCGCGCCGGCGGCATCACGATCGTCAACGCGCCCGGAACCGGCGTGGCCGATGACAAGGCCGTGTATTCCTACATGCCCGACATCATCGAATTCTACACCGGCGAGACCGCAATCCTGAAGAATGTCCCGACCTGGCGATGCGCAGATCCGGACTCACTGACCTATGTGCTGGAGCACCTGGCCGAGCTGGTCGTCAAGGAAGTCCACGGTTCGGGTGGCTACGGCATGTTGATCGGGCCAGCCGCGAGCAAGGCTGAACTTGCAGCCTTCGCGCGCAAGCTCAAGGCGCGCCCCGCAGCCTATATCGCGCAACCGACGCTGGCCTTGTCGACTGTGCCCGTTCTGACCAAGGCGGGGCTGGCGCCGCGTCATGTCGATCTGCGGCCATTCGTGATGGTGTCGCCCGATCGCATCGATATTACGCCGGGCGGATTGACCCGCGTGGCGATGAAAGAGGGATCCCTGGTGGTCAATTCCAGCCAGGGCGGCGGCACCAAAGACACCTGGGTATTGGAGGACTGAACATGCTTGGAAAAACAGCCTCTGGCCTCTTCTGGATGTTTCGCCATCTGGAACGCAGCGAAAACACGACCCGCCTCGTCGAGGCAGGATTTCGAATGTCCCTGACGCGAACAGCGGGCAATAACAATGAGTGGGCGTCGATCATCATGACGGCTGGATGTTCGGATGCCTATCTCGAGCACCATGACAATTACGAAACCGCGAATGTGCTTGATTTCCTGCTCCGCGATCGCAGAAATGCATCCAGCGTCATGTCGGTCATGGCCAATGCGCGCAGCAATGCCCGCATGGTCCGCACGGCGCTGACGCGCGAAGTGTGGGAGGCGGTCAATGGCGGCTGGCTTATCCTGAAGGATCGCCTGGCCAAACCTGTGACCACGAGCGAACTGCCCAGCGTGCTCGCCTGTATCCGGCAACAAAGCGCGCTCGTGCGCGCGGCGCTGCACGGAACCAAATTGCGCAATGACGGTTACCGCTTCTGCCGCCTCGGGACGTTTATCGAGCGCGCGGACAATATGGCTCGAATTCTCGACGTGAAGTATCACGTCCTGCTGCCATCAACCTCCTATGTCGGCTCCTCGCTCGACAATGTGCAGTGGGAAACAATCCTGCGTTCGGCTTCGGCAGAAAGCGCATTTCACTGGATCCATGGCGGTGAGACCAGTCCGCGCGACATCGCCGATTTCCTGATCCGTGATCCGCAAATGCCGCGCTCCATGATCTATTGCTGCGAAAAACTGCGCGGCAATCTGGCGCTGTTGGCGGAGAAGTACGGGGAAAGCAAACCCAGCCTGGAAATGGCAGAGGCCATGACCGCAACGTTGCGCGGACAGGACGTGGAGCAGATCTTCCAGATCGGGTTACACGAGTTTCTCCTCAATTTCCTGCAGAACCTCAGTTCTCTCGCGGCTCAGATCGAGCGCGATTACAGATTTCAGGAGTGAAGCCATGCGACTGAAAATCTCCCATACGACCCGATATGATTATCGCGATCCGGTGCCTTACGGGTTGCAGCAAATTCGATTGCGGCCTGATAGCTCGGCGGCGCAGACGGTGAATCACTGGACGGTTACCATTGAGGGTGGGCGTGAGGAGGTCGTATTTCGCGATCAACACGCGAATCTCGTCGACCTGATCAGCGTCGACCCCCATGCGCATTCGGTCTCGATCCATTGCGAGGGGGAAGTCGAGACGCGGGATAATGCCGGTATTTTCGGCCCCCATTCAGGCTATACGCCGCTCTGGTATTTCCTTCGCGATACCGAGTTGACGCGGGCCGGTGCGGGTATCGCCGCCTTGATCAAGCCCTTGATCAGGGACAAGAGCGAACCGATTGATCGGCTGCATGCCCTGTCAAAGGCGATTACAGCCGTCATGCCCTACAACACCCAGGGGACGCACGCGGCCACCACTGTGGAGGAGTCCTTGAGTGCCGGCTCGGGCGTCTGCCAGGACCACGCCCAGGTTTTCATCGCCGCGGCTCGCCAGCTCGGTCATCCGGCCCGTTATGTCAGCGGCTATCTGATGATGGATGACCGGATCGATCAGGAGGCGAGCCATGCCTGGGCCGAGGCCCATATCGACGGGCTTGGCTGGGTCGGGTTCGACGTCTCCAACTGCATTGCACCGGATGAGCGCTATGTCCGCATTGCGACGGGCCTCGATTATCGCGAGGCGGCACCCGTTTCGGGTGTCGTCTTCGGTGGCGGGACAGAATCTCTGATTGTTTCTTTGCAGGTGCAGCAGTAACGGTAACGCTTGGCACTGGCTGGAGTGAACCGGTTTGACGTATTGCGTTGGCATGCGCCTCGATCGAGGCCTCGTCTTCATGTCGGATTCCCGGACCAATGCGGGAATCGACAATGTGTCGGTCTTCCGCAAGATGTTCACCTGGTCGACGCCGGGCGAGCGCGTCATCACGATCATGACGGCAGGCAATCTGGCGACCACCCAGGCGGTGGTCAGCCTGCTCGACGAGCGTTCGAAAGTTCCGGCCGATCGAAACCCGACCATTCTGGAAGTGCCGACCATGTTCCAGGCCGCAACCCTTGTCGGCGATACCTTGCGTGAGCTGGTGCGAACCCAGGCCGGCGCCAGCCAGATCGCTGAATCGACATTTGGCGCTACCCTGATCATTGGTGGCCAGATCGGTGACATGGATCCGCGCCTCTTCCTGGTCTATCCGGAGGGGAATTTCATCGAGGCGACCGATGACACGCCGTTTTTCCAGATCGGCGAGACCAAATATGGCCGCCCGATCCTGTTGCGCGCCTATGACAGGGAGATGACGTTTGAGGACGCCGTGAAATTGGTGACCCTGTCGTTTGATTCCACGCTCAAGGCCAATCTCTCGGTCGGCATGCCACTGGACCTTCAGGTCTATGAAGCCGGCTCGCTTCAGGTCGGCAAGGAGCGCCGGATCGAGCAGGATGACCCCTATTACAATGAGATATCATCCGGCTGGAGCGAGGCCCTGCGGACGGCATTTCACTCGCTGCCGAATTACGAATTCTAGCGCGAGAGCCGGGCATGGGCCTCGACAATCTCCTGCTGTTTGCCGGCGCCTTGCTGATCCTGTTTGTGACGCCCGGGCCAGGTATTGCGGCGATGATCGCGCGCACGCTCGATGCCGGGCCCTGGTATGCGGCGATGTATGGGGTGGGCATTCTCACCGGCGATATCTTCTGGTTCACGCTCGCCGTTACGGGGCTTTCCGCGGCGGCCCAGCAGCTGGAAGCGGTGTGGCTGGCGGCCAAGCTGGTTGGGGCCGGATATCTGCTCTGGATGGCCGGCACAGCCTATTGGAGCGCCTGGACCGGAGCGCGGCCGAAACCGGTGTTTGCCGCCGGTTCGAAACGCGGCTGGGCCGGGACTTATCTGGCCGGTCTGGCGATGCCCCTGTCCAATCCCAAACCGATTATTTTCTATCTTACCCTGGTACCGGCCTTCATCCCGCTGGAAGCGATCACGCCGCCGGTTTACGCGCTGATGCTGTTGATCATGCTCGCCCTCGCAGTGCCCACGGCGGGAGCTTATATCGGCGCCGCCCACAAGGCGCGCGACTGGTTGAAAACGCCCGCCGTTCGGCGCGGCGCTGACATTGTGACCGGTAGCGTCATGCTGGCGATTGCGGTGGTCTTGCTGCTTCGCTAGTCGCGACGGGTTAGTGGACTATTGGCCCGAGATGTGAACGATCCGCCACTCACCGAGTTGCCGGGTCCAGACCTGGGTTCCGAAACCGGTCAGTTGGTGGACCGAACCGTCCTGCAGCGTCACCTGTTCATCATAAGTGTTCAGCAGGAGGATTGTGTCGGGCGTTATTGTCCTGACACGAACTTCGGTGAAGTCCAGGCGATCGAAACTGGCAATGGTGGCCATGCTCTGACGGTATTCCTGTGCCCAGGAGTCCCACTCCGAATACACGCGCCCGGAGAGCGCGGCTGAAAATCCGTCGGGCTGGAAAAACTCGAGCGCGGCGTCGGGGTCGACGCGCTGCACAGCACCAAGCATATCGTGAAATCTGGAACAGACGGTCTGTTCATCGGCGCTCAGGACCTGCAAGTCGGCACAATCATCAGAACCGGTTTCGATGCTGGCTTCAACCGGTGCGGTCAAAGCAAGCAAAAGGGTGACGCTCACCCCCATCAATTTTCTCTTTATCATCACGCCCTTGTTAGTCGCCGGCGTTTTCGGGGTCAAGCCTGAGCCCGACGAAGCGGGACGGGTGAAGTGCTTTCGCGCGCGTGTGCGCGTACGAGTCCACGCGTGTGCGCGCGTATGGCCACACGAGTCTGCGTGCGGTACAAACAAGCCATGAGCGAACAACCGAATCAAGAATATGACGCGGAGTCGATCAAGGTCCTCAAGGGTCTCGACGCCGTCCGCAAACGTCCCGGCATGTATATCGGCGATACCGATGATGGCTCGGGCCTGCACCACATGGTCTATGAGGTCGTCGACAACGCGATCGACGAAGCTCTGGCCGGCCATTGTTCCGAAGTCCTGGTGACGCTGCACGCCGATGGTTCGGCCAGTGTGCGCGATGACGGACGCGGCATTCCGACGGATATCCACAAGGGCGAGGGCATGTCGGCCGCGCAGGTCATCATGACCCAGTTGCACGCCGGCGGTAAGTTCGACCAGAATTCCTACAAGGTGTCCGGTGGTCTGCACGGCGTTGGCGTTTCGGTCGTCAATGCCCTGTCGGTCTGGATGGATTTGACGATCTGGCGCAAGGGCAAGGCCCACCATATGCGCTTCCGGCATGGCGTTGCCGATGAAGACCTCAAGGTGGTCGGCGATGTCGAACCGGGCAAGACGGGCACCGAAGTCCGTTTCATGCCGTCCGAACTCACCTTCACCATGACCGAGTTTGATCGCCCTACGCTGCAGCACCGCTTGCGCGAGCTCGCCTTCCTCAATTCCGGCGTCAAGATCACCCTGCGCGATGAGCGCGGGGAAGCGGTCTGGTCTGACACGATGGTCTATGAGGGCGGCGTCGCGGCCTTCGTGAGCCATCTCGACCGCACCAAGACCCCGCTCTTCCCCGTGCCCGTCCTGATCCAGGGCGAACGCGATGGCGTGATGGTCGAGGCGGCGCTGGAGTGGAATGACAGTTATCACGAGAATGTTCTCTGCTTCACCAACAACATCCCGCAACGCGATGGCGGCACGCACCTGGCCGGTTTCCGCGGTGCGCTGACGCGTATCGTCAATAATTACGCGGCCTCATCGGGTCTGGCGGCGAAGGCGAAAGTCTCCATCACCGGCGATGATGCCCGCGAGGGCCTGACCTGTGTGCTGTCTGCCAAGGTCCCGGATCCGAAATTCTCGTCCCAGACCAAGGACAAGCTGGTCTCCTCCGAAGTGCGCCCGGCCGTTGAAGGCATTGTTGGCGAGGCGCTGTCGGAATGGTTTGAAGAACATCCGATCGAAGCCAAACAGATCGTCGGCAAGATTATCGAGGCGGCGGCGGCCCGCGAAGCGGCGCGCAAGGCGCGCGAGCTGACACGGCGCAAATCGGCGCTGGAAATCTCCTCCCTGCCCGGCAAGCTGGCCGATTGCCAGGAGAAGGATCCGGCGAAGTCCGAAATCTTCATCGTCGAGGGTGACTCAGCTGGTGGCTCTGCCAAGCAGGGCCGGCATCGGGGCAATCAGGCGGTACTGCCGCTGCGCGGTAAAATCCTCAATGTCGAACGCGCGCGTTTTGATCGCATGCTCGGCTCGGAACAGGTCGGAACCCTGATCACGGCGCTCGGCACCGGCATTGGCCGAGACCAGATCAATTACGACAAGCTGCGCTACCACAAAGTCATCATCATGACCGATGCTGATGTCGACGGCGCGCATATCCGTACGCTTTTGCTGACGTTTTTCTATCGGCAAATGCCCGAACTGATCGAGCGCGGCCATCTCTATATCGCCCAGCCGCCGCTCTACAAGATCACCAAGGGCCGCTCGGAACGCTATGTCAAAGACCAGGCCGAAATGGATGCCTATCTGATCGAGGAGGGCACCAGCGAAGCCGATCTGCGCCTCGCCAATGGTGAGGTCATTACCGGCGCCGATCTGGCCGACCGGGTTGGTACGGCGCGGGCCGTGAAGGCTTCGGTCGATCGCCTGCAGGTTCGTGCACCGGGCTTTGCGCTGGAAGCGGCGGCCCTGTCGGGCGCTTTGATTCCCGAGCCGGCAGTCGACGCGATCCAGGCCGCGGCCGAGCGTCTCAATGGCTTCGCTGACGAGGGTGAAAACACCTGGGTTGGTGAGCTGAATGCCGATAATAATCTGGTGTTTACCCGCGATGTCCGCGGCGTCACCGAGACCGTGATTCTCAATGCGCCGCTGCGCGAAAGCCCCGATGCCCGGCGCCTGTCCGAGCGCGCCCTGGCGATTGCCGATGTCTATATCGGCCCGGCTGTGTTCAACGCGAAGAGCGGTTCGGTGACGACTTACAGCCCGACTCAATTGGTCGATGCTGTCGTCACCGCAGGCTCCAAGGGGATGAAAGTCCAGCGCTATAAGGGTCTGGGCGAGATGAATCCGGAACAGCTCTGGGAAACCACGCTGGATCCGAATGTGCGCACCCTGCTCCAGGTCTCTGTGACCCACGCCGATACCGCCGATGAGCTCTTTACCAAGCTGATGGGCGATGTTGTCGAGCCGCGGCGCGAATTCATCCAGGAACACGCGCTGGAAGCGGAAGTCGACGCCTAGCTCGACTTTCTGTCGCCCAGAGTGTCACGACATTGGGTGCGGGTGTGTGCCCCATGATGCCCTATTATGATGGCAGGTTGCGTCCAGTGCCCCCTCGCGAATGCTTGTCCATGGAAAATTCATCTCATATACAATAGCTTGTGTTGAGAAAGCGGCATTCCAGAGCCTGTTTCATCGAATCCCTCCCTGCTACTCCCTGACGGCCCCGCCAAAACGGGTCACGGGCGACGGTTGATTCAAGGCTATTGTAGTCGTCCCGGCCGGGGCGCGGATAAGCGCTCTCAATCGCGCCGGCGCGCACGGACCTCACCGCGATCACCATCGAAGACGGCATTCAATTGCGCCGCTGCCGCATTCGCATCGAGACAGGCGGGGATGGCAAGGCCGGGGGCCGCTTCGAGCTGGATGGCATCGCCGATTTCGCCCATCGAGGTGATGTGCCAGGCGCCGCCGATGAATTCCGCATCATCGACCGTGACGACCAGAATGCCGTCTGCGCTACTGGCGTTGAGGGCGGCCATCGGGGCCCGAAAGCCGCGTATGGCGATCTCGCCGCCAGGCAATGCGGCGCTCTCATAATATTCCAGCCAGTCGACCTCCTCGACCCGGGAGTGGCGAAACTCGCTATCGCCGGTCTCAAGCTGTGTGCGTCCATGGCACAGGGCGAAAACATCGAGGATCGGCGTGCCCCAGGAGAGCTGGGCTTCGAGCACGGTCTCGAAATTGGTGGCCGGCTCCGGCTGTTCGGGCAGTGCGGGGTCAATCTCCGGGCTCGATGGCGCAGGGTTGGCTGGCTCAGGGCTGATAATTCCGGGGCTTGCCGCCTCGCGAGTTGCCGGCGTTGAGGGCAATTCGACCGCAATGGATTCCTCGGGCGCGGCAGACGGCCAGTGGCCTCCGGCGCGCAGTCGGTCGGATACGGATACCGCAAGGGCGCTCAAGGCAAGGGCCACGGCGATGATGGCCGCGCCGCGCGTGAATTCGCTCTTCAGTGACATGATCGATCTCCGTCCTGGAGGTCAGCATTCAACTGTTGTGCCAGCGTGTCCGTCTAGCTCAGCGCGGCGCGATAGCCGGCCAGTGTCTCCGGCCGGATTGTGCCGCAGCTCTCCAGCGTGTCGCAGAAGCATTGCAGCAGATGGGTGCGCAGGGCGGCATCGAGAGGAATGTCCTCCGGATCGGGATCCGCGGCGGCGTTGAGGATGGCGTCGAGCCGTTTCAGCGCGTCCGCATCGGCATATTCGCCCAACTGGCTTGCGGCACCGCGCGCGCCGGTACGGAATTCGAACAGCAGGGCCGGGCGTTCGCGGTGCACATGGCCGGGCACCGGGTCCAGATCAGCCCAGTCCCCGGCGATGGCCTCGAATTGTTGCCTGAATCCCGCAAGACCGGCGGGCCGACCCTGATCAAATACGGCATTGAGTGTCGCATCGCTGGCATGTTCGGCCAGACGGCGCGCAGCCCAGCGGCCACCATTCCGGAATTGCGCGACAAATTGCGTGCGGGCATGGGCGGCCGGGCCGGACAGGCCCTCAATCCCGGTCCAGAGATCGATGATGGCGGCCGTCTGGCGATTGAGCCGGGCCAACCAGGCCTGGCGGGCCCCGAGCGACCGATTGCTGCGCCGGTCATCGCCCAGCACGGCATCGAGGGTCGCGCGCGCTGGTGCGGGCACACCGAGTGCCTGGGCGTAGGTTTCCCAGAACAGGTCGGGCGTCTCGCGCATCTCGTCGGCCGAGAGGAAGACGACACGGTCGAAATGGGCCGCGAAACTGGCCTGCAGATGCTTCAGATCCAGCACATGTTCGACCAGACCGCGATGCAGGTTGATGAATTCAGCGCCGGTCTCGCCGCCGCCCTCCTTGAGCGTCTGTTCGCGGGCGGCGCGGATCCATGCCACCGGATTGCGCACCATGACCAGCACGGTATCCGAGAGTTGGCAGGTGCCGACCAGGCTGGCGGCGAGCCGTTGCAGTTCGGGCAGCAGGTGCTGGCGCGCCGGGCGGTCGAGAAAACTCCAGCTCAGCGCCTCCGATGAACCCACCAGGGTCTGGCCGGGAATGGTACCGAGCCCGTGCTCGAGGCGGGGAAAATTCTCGGTCTGCCCGCGCACGGCCAATTGCCGCGCTGCCTGGCCCGCCGCGCCGAGATTGGCGGTCGTATAGGCCGGATCGCGGCTCCACACCTGTTGCAGGAAACTACTGCCGCATTTGCCGAGACCGGCATGGATGAAGGCCGCGGGATTGGACATGGCGGCTGGCTCGGCAGGTGACGTTGCCGGAACGGTGGGGTGGTTCGCGGTTGGGATCAATCGGCGGGTGGCTCGTCCGCCGAATCCGGCTGCACCTCAATCGGCCAGACCCTCCCCCATGGCGCAATCCACACTCCGCTCTTGTGCTCCAGCAGCATGACCAGATCTTCGCGGACATGTCCGGGTGCGAACCTCCATTGCTGAACGGCAGTCTCGATTGCCAGGGCGATTTCGTCATCGGTGATGTTGGCGTGAACTTCATAGGGATAACCCTGGCGCGACACCGAGAACACCACCGGCACATCGCCCTCCGGCAGGGCCTGATCCGCAGCGATGGCCGGCGCAATGAATTCGCACGGCCAGCTGTCATCGCTCCAGCAGGGTGGGTCGAGGATCAAGGAGAGGGCGGCGAGCAGGATCATGCCGTCATCAAAGCCGCCAAGTGTGGCGCTGGCAAGGAGCTCGTCCTCACAACCCCTCCGCCTTCGCCTTGCGCCAGAAAATGACCGCCAGAATCGTCGTCATCGCCGGCATCATCAGCCCGTATTCGCCAGTCCACAGGCTGGTATCGCCGGTATCAATGGTGAGCGGATTGAACAGCTTGTCGAAATAGACATTGTGGGCGGCGTGAAACATCACCGCCGGCCACAGACTGCCGGATTTGAAGGTGAAATAGGCCATGATCACTGACATGCCGCAAATCATCACGGTGAAGGCCGACATTTGCAGCCAGGCCTCGCCGCCGCCGTAAAACACCACGACCGGCCAGTGCCAGAAGGCCCAGATCACGCCGCTGAACAGGGCGACGGCGCCAAACGGCATCACCTTGCGCAATTCCCAGACGAAAAACCCGCGCCAGCCAATCTCCTCACCGACAATCGTGCTCGCCGCCCGGATACAGCCGACCGTGCCAACCAGCACCACCATCACCGCGATCAATACCGGGGTCGAGACATTCAGCCCGGTCTCACCGGCCCATTCGGCCAGGGTTTCAGGATCGGGGAAACCACCCAGTCCGAGACCCCAGATCAGGCCATAGGCGATGGCGACATAGAGGATGGGCATGGCGAAAGCGCCGAGATTGAAGCGCCACTTGCCCCATCGCCATGGCAGCGAGGAAAGCGGCCGCCCGCGGATCGCCAGCGTCGCAAAGGCTGCCAACGCCGGGCACCACATCAGCGGTCCGACATAGAGGCTGGTCGGATTGAGATTGACGATGGCGTAGTGAAAGACGGCGCTCAGGCCGGTGAGGATGGCCAGAAATATGGCAATCGTGGTCCAGGCCTTGCGGCGCTCGGTTGTGTCAGTGCTCATTCTGCGTGTCCCCGCGCTGATGGTCGCAGTGGTTTAGGCGCGGGAGCGGGGCGGGGATAGCGGGATGGTTGGGGGCGGCGTCCCGGGTGTGGATTCTGAGCAATTGGGGCTTCAGCGCTCCGCGCCACAGCTTCCCCCCCGCTGGACGCACCGCGCTCCATCCTTATGGTGTTTATCTCGGTCCAGAGCAGGCCGGATCGAGGGTAGAGGGGCGCTCCAATGAGTGAAGTGACGAGCTTTTTCAGCGAAATCCGGCGCCGCCGTGTCATCCGTACCGCCTTGATCTATGGCGGCCTTTCCTGGCTGATCATCCAGGTCGCCAGTCTTCTGGTACCGGTCTTTGAGGGGCCGGGCTGGATTGTCCGCGCCTCGGTGATCGTGCTGCTGGGCGGTTTTCCCGTAGCTGTGATTGTCTCCTGGATTTTTGATCTTGATCCCGACCGGCTGCGCCTGGTCGTGACGCCCGAGGCGGCGCTTGAACACGACGAAACCAACGGCGACGAAGACGCCTCCCTGCAGCGCTTCGGTCAGGCCTTGCCGGCTCCCGCAACACCTTTGCTGGGCCGCGAAACTGCGCTCGAGGAGATCGCGGCGCAATTGCGCGGTGGCCAACAGATCGTGACCATCACCGGTCCCGGCGGCAGCGGCAAGACACGGCTGGCCCTGGAAGTGGGTTTGCAGCTGCGCGAGAGCTTCGCCGGCGGCGTGGCCTTCGTGTCCTTTTCCGCCGTCACCGATCCGGCTGAGGTAATTCCCACCCTGGCGCGGGCGCTCAAAGTCCCGGAAGCGAAAACCCGATCCGACGCCCAGGGAATTGCCAGCCTGATCGGCGCCCGCCAGGTCTTGCTGGTGCTCGACAACCTGGAACAGGTGATCGCGGCCGCTTCCGACCTTGCGGACCTGCTCGCCGCCTGCCCGGGATTGCAGGTTCTTGCCACCAGCCGCTCGCCTTTGCGCATCGGCGCTGAAAGCGAATATCCCCTGCCGCCGCTGGACTTGCCGCCGTTGGACGCGTCCGGCGATCTCGCCGCCCTGGAAGCCTTTCCGGCTGTTGCCCTGTTCGTTGCGCGGGCGCGCAAGGCCCGGCGCGGCTTCGTCCTGTCCGGAGAAAATGTCGAGGCCGTCATCGCGATCTGCCGCCGTCTCGATGGCCTGCCCCTGGCGCTGGAACTGGCGGCGGCTCGGGTGCGCGTGTTGCAACCGCAAGCCCTGCTCGGCCGGTTGGAAAATGCACTCGACGTGTTGACGGCCGGCGGCCGCGATCTGCCCGAACGCCAGCGCACCCTGCGCGCGACGATTGATTGGAGCCATTCCCTGCTGACGCCTGACGAGCAGGCCCTGTTCCGGCGGCTGACGGTCTTCGCCGGCGGCTGGACCCAGGAGGCGGCGGAGGCGGTTTGTTTCGAAGCCGATGCGGCGACGGCGCTGGATGCGATGGAATCGCTGGTCGAAAAGGGCCTGGTGCGCCCGGCCGAGGATACCGGCCGCTTCGATCTCTTGCAGACCATTCGCGCCTTCGGTCGTGAGCAATTGGAGGCCTGCGGCGAGACGGATCGCTTCGCCGCGCGCCATGCCCTTCATTATCTCGATATCGCTGAACAGGTCATGGCCGGCATTCAAGGTGAGACGCAATTGGCGATGATGCAGCAGGGCGATGTTGAAACCGCCAATTTCAACGAGGCCATGAGCTGGCTGCGTGGCCAGGCGCAGGCGGGTGATGCCGCGATGGCCGATCTGGGTCTGCGGCTGAGCGGTGCCTTGTGGATGTATTGGCATATCCGCGGCCGCCATCTGAGCGGACGCGACTGGGCCCAGGGGTTCCTCGAAGCGCCAGTGACACACGAGCCGAGCCCGGGCATGGCGCGCGCCTGGGCGACAATTGCGACCTCGAGCTGGATGCTGGGCGAGTTCGACCGCTCGCGCGAGGCCTATGCCAAGGGGCTTGAGAGCGCGATCGCGTCCGGCGATGAGATCTTCGAAACCATCAATCAATTTGGTCTCGGCCTCGCTTTTTTCGGGCTTGGCGATATGGCCGAAGCGGAAGCCCAGACCCGGCTGGCGCTCGACCGGGGCCGTGGCTACGGGCTGAAGTGGGAAACCGCCCAGGCGTTGAGCTTTCTCGGCCTCATTCTGGCGCTCACCGGCCGCTTCGAGGAAGCCAGCGGCAATTTCGATACGGCGCTGGCGATCCAGGTTCCGCTCGGTGATTTCGAGGGCGCCGGCGTGGCGCATAGCGGTCTCGGCGCGCTGGCGGCCGGCGCGGGTGACCATGAAGCAGCCCTTGGCCATTACGAGCGCGGCTTGCTGGCCCTCGAGACGGTTGGCGACCGGCCTGAACAAGCGCGCGTGCTCGATGGTCTGGCCTGGTCGGCTCTGGCCCTGGGTCAGGTCGATCGGGCGCGGACCTGTTTCCTCGCCTCCCTGATGGCCTATGAGGAAGTCGCCAGCGAGCGCGGCATCGGCATTGCCCTCACCGGTCTTGCCGCCACCGCCGCTGCCGAAGGCGATGCCGCCAAGGCCATGCGCCTCGCCGCCGCCGCCGATCACTACGCGGCCAGCGAGGGCTCCGTTTCAGCCTTCTCACCCGACAGTCCGGCGATGGCCTATCTGGAGACGGCGCGGGCCGGGCTCTCCGAGAGCGAGATCGACCGGCTGACGGTCGAGGGGCAGGGTTGGAGCGTTCGCGAGGCGGTGGCGGTGGCGGCGGGTTAGATTGGCGTCGAGGCTACTCGCCATTCAATTCTACCAATAAATCCATGTCATCCCCGACGGATGCCCCCGACTTGATCAGGGGCGGAGATCGGGGACCCAGACGCTCAGGTGTCTGGAGCACTTTTTGGCGCCGCTCCGCGTGAGCTGGGGCGGCAATGTCAGGTCATCGGGCGGGTCAATCCGCCATACGAAAAACAAGCGTCGTTTCTGCGTCTTGTCTGGGGTGGCCTGCGGCGTAGAGCCACTGACCGACAGCGTGCTCAGACACCCGCTCAAACATGGTCAAACCCTCTGGCGCCGTCGAACCGGTTACCTCGGTCGAACCGTCGTCGAGCACGTTGAAAAAGACCTGAACGGACACGCCTTCCGGCGGGACGCGGAGGTACAGGTGCATCTGTGTGGTTGGAAATTGAGGCATCACTTGAACGCATGGAATTTCAAAGTCGATCAGGCAGGTTTCGTCTGCCGGCGGCGCGGCCAGAGGTGTCTGAATTTGAAGCGCAAGGGCGACGAGCAAGATCATCCGGGTATTTCAACGGCTGAATGTGGTTGGGTGATGGCGGCACCAACAGAACTTCCAAAATTATCCCGTTGTCATCCCCGCCGGATGGCCCGACTTGATCGGGCCGTAGAGCGGGGACCTACCCGCAATTCCAGCTGGTTTCACGGGTAGGTCCCTGATCTGCGCCCCGCATTCGCGGGGCATCCGACAGGGATGACAAGGTTATTTGATTTTAGTCAGTTAAGCCCGTTTATCGGTGCTTTGGCCTTCCCGCTTCAAGGCGAGGCCGCCGGGAAGAGTACTTCAGGTGGAGTCAGCCGGCCAACGACCGACCACCCTTGCCTGCCACGCTCCAGCAGCACGTCAACGACGAGCTGATGGCCCATGTCCGTGCAGGTGTCGAAAATTCTGACTGACGCCAGGCCGTTATTTTCTCGAACTTCTGGTTCGGCGACGAAAAGGCAAGCGATCTTGGCCGGCTGTTCGGCCTGCGCGGTGATCTCATGCATCCAGGAAACCCAAGTCCCCCCCCGGGAGGAAAGTGTCATGACCATCGGCCGCGCCGCGGTCCGCAACGGGATGCAGGGTTCGAAATCATGGCGCCAGCGCCAGACGGGTTGGAATTCGCCATCGAGCGCCCAATCGTCGGACGCGACCCAGATGCGGTCGTCTTGTGACGGGCCAAAGATCGTGGCCGAGTGAATGAGGATATGAGAAGCGTCCGCGTAATGGGCGATCTCGGCACTCAGAGCGGTGTGGATGATTTCGCACTGGAGCGGGCTTGCAGCGATGATTCGCGGCTGAGGAGGGGTGTTGTATAGCTCGAAGAACTTCCAGAAAAAGACCGGAAGCAATAACAGCGCAACGAGACCTATCCCCCTATTCACAAGTGTCCCCACGACATCACAAACCTGACCGTGCATCGAAGCTGCACTCGGGTCCAGTGCCAACTCAGTTCAGGTGGCTTGAGCTTTGCGCGAGCCTCAGTGCGCCGCGCCCCAGGTCAGCCCGGCTTTCGCATCCACATCCAGCGGCACGCTCAACTCCAGCGCTGGCCGGCAAGCCTCGCTCATGACCTTCTTCGCTAGCGCGATCATGTCATCCGCCTGCGCTTCGGGCACCTCGAAGATGAGTTCGTCATGGACCTGCAAGAGCATGCGCGCATCGAGATTGGCTCTCGCGATGGCGTCGGGCATGCGGATCATGGCGCGGCGGATGATGTCGGCGGCGGCGCCTTGTAGCGGGGCGTTGATGGCCTGGCGTTCGGCGAACTGGCGCATATTCGGGTTCTTGTCGCTGATCGACGGGAAGTGGCAACGGCGGCCGAAAATGGTTTCGACATAGCCGCGGGCTTTCACCTCGTCCTTCATTTTGTCCATATAGGCCATGATGCCGGGGAATTTCTCGAAATAGGCCTTGATGAAATTCTTCGCCTCCTCACGTGAAACATTGATCTGGTTGGCGAGACCGAAGGCGGAAATGCCGTAGATCACACCGAAATTGATCGCCTTGGCCTTGCGCCGCACCATCGGGTCCATGCCCTCGATCGGCACGCCGAACACTTCCGACGCCGTCATGGCGTGGATATCGGCGCCATTGCGAAAGGCTTCCTTGAGGGTGTCGACCTCGGCAATCTCGGCCAGCAGGCGCAGCTCGATCTGCGAGTAATCGGCCGCGACCAGCACATTGCCCGGCTCGGCGATGAAGACTTCGCGGATGCGGCGGCCTTCCTCGGTGCGGATCGGGATGTTTTGCAGATTGGGCTCATTGGAGGAGAGACGGCCCGTCGTCGTCGCGGCGAGCGAGAAGGAGGTGTGGACGCGGCCGGTCTTGGGATTGATCGCGGCGAACAGGGCGTCGGCATAGGTCGATTTCAGCTTGGCGAACTGGCGGTATTCCAGCAGGGCCACCGGCAGCGGATGACCGCTGGCGGCGAGCTCGTCGAGGGCGGCGGCATCGGTCGACCAGGCGCCGGTCTTGGTCTTCTTGCCGCCGGGCAGACCCATCTCGTCAAACAGGATCTCGCCCAATTGCTTGGGGCTGGCGACATTGAAGCTGCGCCCGGCGGCTTCATGGGCCTGGGCCTCGGCGGCGGCCATTTTCTGGGCGAATTCCGAGGACAGGCGTTTGAGCTGGTCGGGATCGACCTTGATGCCGCAATTTTCCATGCTCGAGAGCACTGCCGGCATCGGCCGTTCGAGGGTTTCGTAGACTGTGGTCTTCTTCTTGGCGACCAGGGCCTGTTTCAGGATCTCCCACAGGCGCAAGGTGACATCGGCGTCCTCGGCGGCATACTCGGTCGCCTTGTCGAGCGGCACCTTGTCGAATGAGATCTGGTTCTTGCCGGTCCCGCAAACCTCCTTGAAGGGCACGCAGGTGTGGCCGAGATGCATTTCGGCGAGCGCGTCCATGCCATGGCCGTGCAGACCGGCATCCATGACGTAGGAGATCAGCATGGTGTCATCGATCGGCGCAACGTCGATGCCGTAGCGGGTCAGCACGCCGAGATCATATTTGAAATTCTGGCCGATTTTCAGCACGGCCGGGGATTCAAACAGCGGTTTGAGCGCATCGAGCGCCGTCTGTATCGGCAATTGCTCCGGCGCCACACCGGTATCGAACATATCGCCGGTCGCTGCCGGGTCGATATGGGCGAGCGGGATATAACAGGCCTTGCCCGGTGCTATTGCCATCGAGATGCCGACCAGGCCGGCGGCATTGGAGGAGAGCGCATCGGTCTCGGTATCGACGGCGATGACGCCGGCACTGTAGCAGCGCTCGATCCAGTCATTGAGCCGGGCCATGGTGGTGACGCACTCATATTGTGAGCGATCAATCGGCGCCGTCGCCGAGCCGGTCTCGTCAGCGGCGGGCCCGCCCAGCGTCTCCTCGACCTTGCGGGTGAAGGTGCGGAATTCCATCTTTTTCAGGAAGGTAACCAGGGTCTCGGCGTCGGGCTCGGTGATGCCGAATTCATCGAGCTGGGCATTGAGCGGACTGTCGCAATCGAGCGTCACCAGCGTGCGCGACATGCGCGCATCATCGCCATGCGCGAGGAGTTTTTCACGGCGGGCATTCTGCTTGATCTCGCCGGCGCGCGCGAGCAGCGTATCGAGATCGCCATACTCATTGATCAGGAGCGCCGCGGTCTTGACCCCAATGCCGGGCACGCCGGGCACATTATCGGCGCTATCACCGGCCAGGGCCTGGACATCGATCACACGGTCCGGGCCGACACCGAATTTCTCGAACACGCCGTCAGCATCGATGCGCTTGTTCTTCATTGTGTCGTACAGGGTGATCCTGTCGGAGACCAGCTGCATCAAATCCTTGTCCGAGGAGATGATCGAAACGCGCGCGCCCTTGGCCTCGGCCTGGCGGGCATAGGTCGCGATCAGATCATCGGCTTCGTAGTTTTGCATTTCGACCGAGGGCGTGCCGAAGGCGCGCGTCGCTTCGCGGATCAGGGCAAATTGCGGCACCAGATCTTCCGGCGCCGGCGGACGGTGGGCTTTGTAGAGCGGGTAGAGATCATTGCGGAAAGTCTTGCCGGAATGATCGAAAATCACCGCCAGATGGGTCGGTTTCTCGCCGGTATTGATGTCGTCCAGCAGCTTCCACAACATGTTGCAAAACCCCTGCACCGCCCCGACCGGCGTTCCGTCCGAGCGCGTCAGCGGCGGCAGCGCATGATAGGCGCGGAAAATATAGCCCGACCCGTCGATCAGATAGACATGGCTGGAGGCATCAACGGGTCTTTGAACGGCCATGGGAGAATCCTCGGGATTTTGCGTTGCCGCAGACTAGCGCGGCGCGGCGCGCAGGTCATCGGCGAGTTGCGGCGGGGAGACAATTTGCGCTCGTGTCTCAGGATTGTGTCGCTGACGCCATTCCCGGTACGCGCGAATCTAGAATTCTTTGTCCGAATTCGTTGGTTACAAGCTATTCGAGACTCTATTGAAAAAAATATAAAGAAATATCAAACTGTTACCCGAATTTCCAATCCGGACGGGTCGAGAAGCCGGCCGGACGAGGGGCGAGCGAAGCTGACTAACCGCCAAACCCCAATTGTCCGGCGACGATCCCGACCGCGGTGATGATCAGGATGGCTGCAAGATTGAGCCGGAATCCGGCCTTGATCATCTGACCCTGGGTGACCGCGCCGGAGGCGTAGACGATGGCGTTGGGGGCTGTCGCGACGGGCAGCATGAAGGCGGTCGAGGCGGCAATCGCGACCGGCAGGACGAGTTGTTCCGGTGCGACACCGGCGCTGACGGCCAACACACCGAGCACGGGCAGGAAGGCGGTGGTGGTGGCGACATTCGAGGTCAGCTCGGTCAGGAAGACGACCGCGGCGACAACGATCAGGATCAGCAGCGCAGTTGGCCAGTCTGCGAGGAAGGTCAGCTGACCGCCGAGCCAGTCCGCCAGGCCCGTCGATGACAGGGCTGCCGCCAGCGACAGGCCGCCACCAAACAGGATCACGACATTCCACGGCAGGCGGGCCAGCCCGTCCCAATTCATCAAGGCCTCGCCACGCGCTTCGCCCTTATTGCCGGCCGGGACGAGAAAAGTCGCCAGCGCGCCCATGACGGCGATCTGGGTATCGGTCATCTGGATCGCCACCGGGATGCCCAGCGTGCCGGTGAGCCAGGCGAGCAGTGGATTCCAGCCCCAATTCCAGCCCTCGCCGGAGAAGAAGGGTGTCCAGGTGAGGAGTTCTGCCGGAAGGGAGCGGCCCATCCACAACAGGGCAACCGAGCCGAACAGGGCCGCGACGCGGATCTCCGGGGTCGTCATCTTGCCGAGCCCGCCGAGCTCGCGCTTCACCATGTCCTCGGCGGCACTGCTTTGCACATCACCCTTGAGATTGAAGGCGAGCCGGGTCAGCACGAACCAGCCGACCGGGAGCAGCAAGAGCACGGCTGGAATTCCCATTCCCATCCAGGTCGCGAAGTCGAGCGAGTGCCCGTATTCATTGCGCAAGAATCCGATGGCGATGAGGTTGGTCGGGGTGCCGACCGGGGTGCCCATGCCGCCGATCGAAGCTGCATAGGCGACGCCCAGGGCCAGCGCCGGAGCGAAGAATTTCGAACTGACGCCCTCGCGTTCCACTTCCTGCGCCACGCGCAGGGCGATCGGGATCATCATCAGTGTCGTCGCTGTGTTGGAAATCCACATCGACAGCAAGGCCGAGGCGAGCATGAAGCCGCCGATCAGCGCTGCCGGATGGCCGCCGAATTTGGCGACGACATTCAGTGCGATACGTGTGTGGAGATTCCATTTCTCGATCGACAGCGCGACGATGAACCCGCCCAGCAGCAGCATCACGATCGGGCTGGCATAGGGTGCGGTGGCGGCGCCGGTCGAGACGATGCCGAGCAGCGGGAAGATGGCAATCGGAATCAGGGCGGTGGCGGCGATCGGAATCGCCTCGGTCGCCCACCAGGCAGCCATCATCAACCCCAGCGAAGCCAGCAGCCAGGCTTCGCGGCTGAGGCCGTCCGGCACGGGCATGAACTGCACGCCGATCGCGAGCACAATCCCGCTGATCAGACCGATTTTCTGGCTCGACATCTTGGACATGCAGCGCCTCCCCGGACGATTGCGTCTCAGCCCTGCGGCGTCAGATGATCAGGCTTTCGGGTCCTGCGCCGAACCGGCCTTGACGTAGCGGCGGTCGCAATAGCCGCATTCGACGAAATCATCCTGGCCCATCTCGAGGAAGACCCGCGGATGGCCGAGCGCGCCGCCGCCGCCATCGCAGGCGAGGCGGTGGCCGGTAACCACGATGATTTCAGGCGGTGGAGTCATGTTTGCGGCGTCGGCCATGCATCAGCCCTCATGGACAGGGGATCGGAGGATGCCTAGTTATGGCCTTCCCACGCTGGCCGTCAATTCCGAGGCGACATGTCCGACACATCAAAACTGCCCGAATATGCGCTTGAAGCGATCGATTTGCGCAAAACCTATCGCGGCGGCGGCAAGACCGCCGACAAGGAGGCGCTCAGGGGAATCGACCTCAAGGTTAAGCGGGGCTCATTCTTCGGCCTGTTGGGCCCGAATGGTGCCGGCAAGTCGACCTTCATCAATATCTTTGCCGGGCTGACCAACAAGACCAGCGGTGTCGCCCGCACCTGGGGCGTTGATATCGACCAGGACAGCCGCGCCGCGCGCGCTGCCATCGGTGTCGTACCGCAGGAAATCAGCGCCGATGTGTTTTTCACGCCCTATGAAACGCTGGAATTGATGGCGGGATTCTATGGCGTGCCGAAAAAGGAGCGCCGCACCGATGAATTGCTCGAAGTGCTCGGCCTGTCCGACAAGCGCGACGCTTATGTGCGGCAATTATCGGGCGGTATGAAGCGCCGACTTCTGGTCGCCAAGGCGATGGTCCATACGCCCCCAGTCCTGGTGCTCGACGAGCCGACTGCCGGCGTTGATATCGAATTGCGCCGTCAGCTCTGGGATTTTGTGCGCGAGCTGCACGCCAAGGGCACCACGATTGTACTCACCACGCACTATCTCGAGGAAGCCCAGGAATTATGCGACCAGATCGCGATCATTGACCATGGCAAGGTGATCGCCTGCGAGCCCAAGGAAACCCTGCTCAAACGCATGGACCGAAAAACATTGGTCATCACGCCGGGCGAGGCCCTGGGCGCCGTGCCGGCTTCGCTCGACGGGCTCGATGCGGAGATCCGCCCCGATGGCGCGCTGGCGATCTCCTATCGTTTTGGGGAAGTTTCGGTCGCCGAGATGATCGAGCGCTTCCATGCCAGTGGCGCCCGTATCGCCGATCTGCGCACCGAGGAAGCCGATCTGGAAGACGTATTCCTGTCACTGACCTATCATCGCGAGGACGCGTAGACCGGACTGTCATAATTCTGGCGGTGGCGACCGGCCTGCTACTACTACGACTATCAGGACCAGGCCTGCCAGCCTTGATCGCCTGACATGGTGCACGGCCGCTTGCAGGCGGCGATTGGGGGGGGCGACGATTTCAAAGAGCGCAATACTTCCCTGATTATAACTCGGTGGCCCGCGAGCTGGACAAGATTTCGCGACGGTCGTCGCGGGACCTCGGATGGCGCTTATTGAGTTTACTCCAGCTCTGCACGCTCTAAGGTAGTGTCTTCGCGGATGGGGGATAATGTTGATGCGTGGTGTTGGGGTTTGGTTGCGGCGTGGTGTGATTCTGGCGCTGATTGTTGCGCCGTGGCTTTGGTTCGCCTGGCAGGGGCAGGGCGGCGGGACGGGGCGCGCGGATCCTGCGGAGCCGGCTGGAACCGAGACGGCCTCGGCCCTGCCGTTGGAGGCTCAATTCGGCCCGGCGCCAGGCTTCATCGCCGAGATCAATCCACCTGATCCGAGCGAATACCAATTCGAACCCCAAAACGGTGTGCGCTACATCTTCGTTCACCGCGAGCATGCCGCGCAGGCGAACGGGCGGACCTGGTATGACCGCTCGGTCTCACAGCCGATGACCACCAGCGGCGTGAGCAATGTCGCCAATAGGACGATTACCTATGATCCGAGTTTCGAGACACTCATCTTCCACGCCATCACTGTGTATCGGGAGGACGAGCTTATCGACAAGCGCGACAGTACGACGATTGAATTCGCCCGACGGGAGACACGGCTGGCGCGCCAGATGTTTGACGGCCGGATGACCGCCATGGTCCGGATAGACGATGTGCGTGTCGGGGATATCATCGATATTTCCTATTCGACGATTGGCAAGAATCCGGCGCTTGGGCATTACGACACCATGTCCCAGGTGCTCGCCTTTGGCGTCCCGGTAGAACGTTACTATTTGCGGTCACGCTGGCCTTCCTCGGACGCGGTGCAGATGGCGCTCACGGGACCCGAGGCCGGCGTCCCGGTTGAGATAGACCGGACCGGGAGCCACGTGTCCTACAGTTTCGGCCCTGCCGCGTTGGACGCGATTGAAGCGGAAACCGGTGCTCCGGCCTGGGTTCGACAACGCCCGCAGCTGGCACTGACCAGTTTCGCCGACTGGCGCGACGTCGCAGCCTGGTCAGAGCCCTTCTACCGCCCCCAGCGCAGCGCCGGGGTGATTGAAATCGCAGACCAGATCCGCCAGGCGCATGCCGGCGATGATGCCCGCCTCGTGGCGGCACTCCGCTTTGTGCAGGATGACGTGCGCTATCTGGCGACCTCATTCGGAGCTGACGGCTATATCCCCGCCCTGCCCGATCAAACGCTCGAACGCCGCTATGGCGACTGCAAGGCCAAGACACTCCTTTTATTGTCCATTCTGGACGAGCTTGGCATTGAGGCCGAGGCGGCGCTGGTCAACACTTCGCTGGGTCGCGGGCTGCCGGATCGGCAACCGAACCAGCTTGCCTTCAACCACGTTATTGTCCGGGCCCATCTCGCCGATCAGAGCTTCTGGCTTGATGGAACGGCCTCTGAGCAGGGCGGCGAGCTCGATACGCTGGCCGAAAGTTCGCTGGGGTTCGCCCTGCCGATTGGCGGTCAGAGCGAAGGTCTGGTGCGGATGCCAGAGATGCTCGACGCTGCCCCGTTTGCGAGCACGCATGAACGCTTCGACCTGTCGGCTGACGACGGGAGCGCCATCGTTGACCTTGTAATGACCGGGCAGGGGCGCGGTGGCGACAGCATGCGGGCCCGCCAGGCCCGTTCGGGTCGCGGCGAGATCGAGAATGTGCTCATCGAGCACTATAATCGCATCTACGGGTCGGTTGAGCTGCTTGAGGAAGTGTCTGTCGAGGACGACCGCGCTGCCAATGTCCTGGTGTTGCGATTGCGGTTCCGCTTGCCCGACGCTCTCAGCTTGCATGAGGACGGCGTAACGCGCGAACTCCGGGGCTCGGCTTTTCTGAGCAATGTCGTCAATTCGGGAGCCGAACGTGACCGGGTCTACCCGCTTGGGCTCGGATTTCCGGTCAATGAAGAAACCAGCATTGAACTGGTGCTGCCGGATTCGCAAAGCAATTGGGCCGCCATGATTCCGGACCGGACGATTGATGAGCCCGCCTATCACTATTCTGTCCGATCTGAACGGGATGGCGCGACGCTCTGGATTCGCTATCGGCAAATTGTTCGCGCGCCGGAGGTTGATCGGTCGACCGGTACCAGACTGGTCGCTGCCGCGGCTCATGTCCGGCGCCTCAGTCAATGGTCGGTACGTTCTGACGAGCAGGAGCAGGAACCGTAACGCTCTAGCGCCCTCACCGGCTCCGGCCGCTTCGCGGCCAGCTCTTCCATCGAGTAAGTGGAGGGTGCAGTGTGGATGGGTGGGGCAGCACCCTACTCGCCATCGGCCCTGCCCGATCAGTCCACACTACCGAGCCTTGAGAGGATGACCATGTCAATTTCGGACCAAGCCCCGCTCCAATCAGGATTTCACGCGAAGTCGACCGCTGCAGACGTCCTGGAGGATATCGATCTGGTTGGACAAATTGCCATCGTCACGGGCGGTTATAGCGGGATTGGGCTGGAAACGGTTCGAGCCTTGGCCAATAAGGGCGCGAAAATCATTGTCCCCGTCCGCTCCGAGGCGAAAGCGAAAGAGGCCCTCGCCGGGCTTTCGGGCGATATCACAACGGCGCCGATGGATCTGGCGGACCTGGCATCGGTCAGGCAGTTTGCCGCGTCGATGCAGGATGCACTGCCCCGGCTTGACCTCCTGATCAATAATGCCGGCGTCATGGCGAGCCCGGAATCCCGGGTCGGGCCCGGTTGGGAATCCCAGTTCGGCATTTGCCATATGGGGCATTTTGCGCTGAGCCGCGGTCTGTTTTCGCTTATCGAAAAGGCGCCGGCGGCGCGCGTGGTCGCTCTGTCATCCACCGCGCACAAGATCTCGGACATCATCTGGGATGACATCAATTTTGAAAACACGCCCTATGATAAATGGCGTGCCTATGGCCAGGCCAAGACGGCGAATGCGCTGTTCGCCAACGCCCTGTCCCGGCGCCTGAAGAAATCTGGCGGCCTGGCTTTTGCCGTCCATCCGGGCGGGATTTTCACGCCACTTCAACGCCATTTGCCCAAGGAAGAAATGATCGCCCTGGGGTGGCTGGGCGAAGATGGCGAGCCATCAGAACTGGCCAAGGCGGGCTTCAAGACCCCGGAGCAAGGCGCCTCAACCACGCTTTGGGCCGCAACATCGCCAGGATTGATATCCAGGCCCGGCGTCTATTGCGAAAACGCCGACATCGCGGCCGTGACGCTTCCGGACAGTCCGATGGCCCGCTTTATGGGCGTTGACCCGCACGCCTGCGACGATGAATCCGCCGAGCGGCTTTGGAGCCTGAGCGAAGACTGGCTTGCGGGCGCCTGATGCATTCCAGGGGATTACCGACCTGTCCCCTTTTTGCCCCTTTTGCCCTCGATACTGCGGGCAACGGGCCGTTCCGCCCGCTGAATTCGGGAGGCAGAGACGATGATGAAATTAGTCCGGCAGGCATTCGCGCTCCTCATCGCGGCACCGCTTTTCGTATTTCTGACTTGGCTGTTTGGTATTTTCATGCAGCCGCAGGGCGGTGTGGGCGCTGGCCTGGCCCTGATTCTTATTCTGGGCAGCGCGATTTTTTCTCTGCTGACCTATCGCTGGCTGGCCCGGCCCGGCCCGAAACTCTATTTCCGAAATCGCGGCGTTGATGGCGTCGATAATGGGGTCGGTATCGGATTAATGGGGCTCAGCCAGCACGATCAAGCCGCGCGCCGCCGCGACGATTCTCATCAGGATCACCCTGGTGATTACGGATCAGATGGCGATGGCGGCGACTGACGCGACGGAGAGTCCGGTTCCGGCTCGCGCTTGACAACGATTAGATCATTAGCTAATCGTCTACTCATGAATGATGTTTTCAAAGCACTCGCTGACCCAACGCGCCGCCGGGTCCTGCAAATCCTGAAATCGGGACCGCAGGCCGCTGGCGAATTATCATCCGTCTTTCCGGTCTCAAAACCAACCATGTCGGCGCATTTCACCGTGCTGAAACAGGCCGGTCTGGTGACAACGGAAAAGGCCGGAAAATCCATCATCTATCACCTCAACGTGTCCGTCCTGGAAGAGGCCCTGCTGGGCTTCTCCGAGGCGTTCGGCTTTGGCCGCAACGCCATGGACGCCAATCAGGAGACACCCCAATGATCACTCGCAAAATTGGTTTTTCGCTGCTTATCGCTTTCATTCTGATCGGCGCAGGCCTGGCCTCCGCCTGGGCTGCCAATGCTGAGCTGACAGGCCCGGAATTTCCCGACCGCGTCGGCGGCGTCCTGATCGGGTTGATCCTGGCCCTGTTCTCCAACGCTGTAGCCAAGCGCATCAGTCATCGTGCGGTATGCGCAGACAGGGCAGCGGCCAAGCGCTTTGTCGGACTCACCATGGTGTTGGCCGGGCTGGTCTATGCCGGCGCCTACCTGTTTGCACCGCTGGAACTGGCCCGCTGGGTCGGGATGGGTGCCGTGATTACGGCATTGATCGCTGGTGCTGCGCGCCTTTTTTCGACGACCAGAGGCGCGCAGGCCGGATCAGACCACGACTGATCCAGCTTTGCGCTACGAGATTGCGCGGGCGAGGCGCATCGGTTAAGCCTCGCCCATCGAGCGCACCCGTAGCTCAGATGGATAGAGCGCTGCCCTCCGAAGGCAGAGGTCACTGGTTCGAATCCAGTCGGGTGCACCATTGCCTTTCATGACTCAGCGCTTTGCGCCTGCCTCCAGCGCCGCCAGCTGCTCGGGCGTTGCCGGCTTCTGGTGCGCCTTTTTCCAGTCGGTATAGGGCATGCTGTAAATGCGTTCGCGCGCCGCCTCGGGGGCAAGCGCTACACCCCGCTCCTTCGCGGCAGCGTCATACCATTTGCCCAGGCAGTTGCGGCAGAAATCCGCAAGGATCATCAGATCGATATTCTGGACTTCCTTATGGGCATCGAGATGCGCCAGCAGGCGGCGGAATGTGGCGGCGTCGAGCGCATCCTGTTGCGCGCTCGGCAGGTCTTCGTGTCGCATCGTATTCATCCCTGTCGCGAATTGGGGGCCGCCCGGACCGGCGACCCCTGCTTGTTCGGAAATCTCGTCAATTGCCGCGGATAATACTGCCAAGCGGCCCGAGCACCGAGCCTTCACCCTGGCCCGACCCGGTGACCGGCAGATTCGCCATGATGCGGCCGGCCAGTCGCGAGAAGGGCATGGATTGCAGCCAGATTTTGCCCGGCCCTCGCAGCTTGGCAAAGAACACACCTTCACCACCGAAAATCATCGATTTGATATTGCCGGCGCGCTCGATCTCGAACTCGACTGTCTTGGTGTAGGCGACGACGCAGCCGGTATCGACATGGATCTCTTCGCCAGCCGCCAACTCGCGCTGGACCAGAGTGCCGCCGGCATGGATGAAACACCAGCCATCGCCCTCAAGGCGCTGCATGATAAAGCCTTCACCGCCAAACAGGCCGGTCATGATCTTCTTCTGCAGCGCAATACCGATCGAGACACCTTTGGCGGCGACCAGGAAACTGTCCTTCTGGCAGATCAATTCGCCATCGACCTCAGGCAGGTGGACCGCGATGATCGTGCCGGGAAAAGGCGCCGCAAAGGCCGCATGTGCCTTGCCCTGGCCTTGATGGGTGAAGGCCGTCATGAACAGGCTTTCACCGGTCAGCAGGCGCTTGCCGGCACCGGCCAGCGCGCCCATGAAGCCCTTATTTTTTTGCGAACCGTCTCCGAACACCGATTCCATCGCGATGCCGGTGGACTTGTACATCATGGCACCGGCCTCCGCGACGACGGTCTCGCCCGGATCCAGTTCGATTTCGACGTATTGAATATCTTCGCCGCAAATCTTGTAGTCGATTTCGTGTGCGCTGCTCATCGCAATCCTCGCCTTTGTTGAAAGGCAATCATACTGCCGGTCGCGGCAGGATTGTAAGATGCATAGCGGATTTTCTGCGATGGTCGCGGTCAGATACTGAGAAAGTCTTCCGTCCCGACCGCGTTGCGGATGCTTTGGGCGATATTGGCCCCCTTGCGGCCGTGCTCGATCTTGAAGCTGGTATTCTTGTCGAGACTGGCGATTTCCTCGCCCAGATACTCGCGATCCACTGCCATGGAGCCAGACAGGACCAGAAGCGGCGTATCGCCGGCGGAACTGCGCGCCACATCGAGCGTCTCGGTAGGGTGCACGGAATCAGGCAGCCGCAAGTCGAGCAGGATCAAATCGAAGCCGCCGGCCTGCATGCGCAATTTCGCCTCGCGCAAGGTCCGCACGACCTCGAAGGAGATATCGAAATCACCCGCTTCACAGACAGCCTGCTGCACGAGCATCGCGTCTGCGAAATCGTCTTCTACATGCAGCACATGCAATGCCTGATTGGCCATAATAATGCTCCCTTCTGCCGAGTATCGCCCTGTGGCGTTATCGAACCGTTTATAAATTCCCGAAAACCTGAGTTTAGAGACCCGCGGGGTTTTCAAGCCCGGCCCGGGCCGCAGCGGCCAGGACCGTATTGCGCAACAACATGGCGATAGTCATCGGCCCGATACCGCCCGGCACCGGCGTGATCCAGCCGGCATGGCCGACGACTTCGTCGAATGCGACGTCACCCACCAGCCGCGTCCGACCTTCACCGCGCTCGGGCGCTTCGATCCGGTTGATACCGACATCGAGCACGCAGGCACCTGGTTTGACCCAGTCGCCGCGCACCATTTGCGGCCGGCCCACCGCAGCCACGACGATATCGGCGGTCCGGGCGAGCGCCGCCAGATCATGGGTCCGGGAATGGGCGATGGTTACTGTGGCATTCTGCTCGAGGAATAAGAGCGCTGCGGGCTTTCCCACCAGAATGGAGCGACCGATTACGACCACTGACTTGCCCGACAATGACCCCATTGCGCGCTTGGCCAACAGAACGCAGCCGGACGGCGTGCAGGGACGGAGCCCGGGCTTGCCCAATAGAAGACGGCCGGCGCTGGCCTCGGTCAGCCCGTCAACATCCTTGTCCGGGTCGATTGCGTCGATCACGGCGTTGGAATCTATGTGACCGGGCAAGGGCATTTGCACGAGTATGCCATCGACCTTGGCATCGCTGTTGAGGCCGCGCACGATATCGACCACTTCGGCCTGGCTGACATCTGCGGGGCGACGAATTTCGATGGAGGTCATCCCGGCGGCCTCGGTGCGTTTCACCTTGGAGCGGACATAGACATCGCTGGCCGGATCATCGCCGATCAGCACAACCGCCAGACAGGGCGCGCGGCCCAACGTCTTGGCGAGCTCCGCCGCAGCCTGGCCTGCCCTGGCATCGATCTCGGCGGCAACGGCTTTGCCGTCGATCAGCTCAGCACCCATCTTCAACTCCCCCCATTAGCCCGGCGACGCGCGCTCGGTCCTGGGCATCCATCATCGCCCGAACCGTCTTCAACCGCGAGGTCGTGCCCCGGATCACTTCGATATCCCGTTTTGGCAGGCCGAGAAACTGCGACAAAACCGCTATCAGCGCTTTATTGGCCTTCCCCTTCTCGGGCACCGCCCTGACGCGGACGCCCAAATGGCAAAGCCCGTCCGCCGTCTCGACCACACCCTCTACCGCATCCTTCGATGCGTGGGGTGTCAGGCGAATCCGCAGTGTCAGGCCAGCATCGTCTTCAATCCAGGATCGGCTCAAAGCACTCGCATCAACATCGGCACGACATAGCCTTGGGCGAAGGAAATCAGCAACAAGAGCACGACCGGCGAGAAATCCATCCCGCCCAAGCTTGGCAGAATGCGGCGGATCGGCCCGAGCAGCGGTTCGGTGATGGTATTCGTCAATCGCCAGATCATGCCGACAAACTGATTGTGTGGATTGACGACGTTGAAACTGATCAGCCAGCTCAGGATCACACCCACAATGACGACGATCCACAACAGGCCGAGGATCGGATTGAGGAAATACACGACCAAGGCCTGGCCAAATGACAATTCGAGCGGCATAGCAAATTCCTGAGCGGCCAAAGATGATTGGCTATGTAACCGCGTCGCTTCCTCGCGTCCAGAAGCCAGTGCTTGACACTGCCGATCCGCGCTCGTACTTGCCTCCCCGATAAGGGGCCGTAGCTCAGTTGGGAGAGCGCGTCGTTCGCAATGACGAGGTCAGCGGTTCGATCCCGCTCGGCTCCACCATCCTTCGCTCGCTGCGCGAGCTTCGGCTGGGCAGGCCCACCCTATCCTCGAGCGAAGGATGTCCCGCCATAGCTGAAGGCGGAGGCGGACAGCTCCACCCGTTCGATCACTAATCATTTGGCGCTCGCTGTGCGAGCTTCGGCTGGGCAGGCCCACCCTATCCTCGAGCGAAGGATGTCCCGCCATAGCTGAAGGCGGAGGCGGACAGCTCCACCCGTTCAGTTTTCAGAGACGTGGTGCTCGCTGCGCCGGACGTGAGATTTCTAGGTGCCGGCCAGATCGGGCAGGGCCTGGCTGATGCGGGCGACGGCGGTGATGGCGCGTTTCCAGGCCAGATCATCGACGGGCCGGTCCAGCGCGCCGATGACATTGGAAAACACACGCGCTCGGTCCGACATGCCGGCCTCGCGAGAGAGTGCGATAACCGGTAATTGACGAAACCGCTTATCCTCCTGCATTCGGCACAACAGCCAGAGCGCATCCCGCGGCGCGGACAACTGACCCAATAGAAGGCAAACCGGCCGCCGCCGCTTCGGGGCGACTGCCCAGCACTGCATCAATTCCCACGCCAGCTCCGTCGAACGGACATGCTCAAGCTGAACCTCCACCGAAACGCGCTCAAAGGCGGATTTTATCTGGGCGACATCGGATTCGTGATCCTCAACGAGCAGAACGCGCTTCAATGATCTTGCACTCCATCCAGCATGCCCAGCGGGCAATTTTCTCGCAGATGTTTCGTTGTGGACGGTAGGGGCAACACAGCATCAAACGCTGCGACGCGGGCCGCAGAACCCGGCAACAGCACAAGCATCACAACGACATAGAACATTCAGACATGCCCATGACCGCGGTCACGGAGGGTCGGGAATATTCAGCATTTCCGGGTTTCGGAGCCGGTTGGCCGCAGCCGAATGCGCCAATCGGCCGCGCGCGAACGCTTCTTTTACCAGCCCTGGGCTAGAGTGCGGACATGAGCCATTCAACCGCATTCCCGATACGATCCGCCCTGACCCTCGCCCTGGCGCTGTGCCTCTTGCTGGCCCCAGGCGAAATGGCGTTTGCGTATAGCGGCGGTGGTGGTGGCAGTGCGGCTCCGGCCGAGGACAGCCGGCATCGCAGCCTGACTTCTTCGGACAGCTATCTGCCCCTGCCGCCCTTGATGGCGACGGTGCAGGCTGATTATCGCGCCCGCGGCAATCTGCAAATCGAGGCTGGCCTCGATGTGGAAGACTCCCGGCTTCGTCGCCAGATCGAACATTCCATGCCCCGGTTGCGCAATGCCTATATCACGGCACTGAGCGTCTATACCGGTGTCAATTATCGCTACGGTGCCGTGCCCGATGCTGACCGCATCGCCCAGCTTCTCCAGGACGCTACGGACATGACGCTGGGCACAGACGGCGCCCGCGTGTTGATTGGCATGGTCATCGTCAATTCGGACTGATGCGTCTCGATAATGTCTGGCCGGCACCACCACGTGCCGGAGCGCCAGTCTCGCCAATCACCCGGCGATCGAATCCATGAAAGCTGCGAGTTCGAGATCGAGCGCGGTGACGCCGCCGGCATCATGGGTCGTCAGGGTCACATCGACCCGGTTCCAGACATTGAACCATTCGGGATGGTGGTTCATCACCTCCGCACGGATCGCCACCCGGCTCATAAAGCCCCAGGCTTCATTGAAATCAGCGAAGCGATAGGATTTGTGGATCGCATCCTTGCCCTCGACCGGCGCCCAGCCGTCCAGATCAGCCACCGCGGCGTGCGCGCCGAGTGTTTGGCCACTTGTCCGTTTCGTCATTGCCTGGCTCCATCAATTGGCAGCGCAATCGCGCGTGAGGCGAAATTTAACTCTCTTGCGGGCATATTACCGTTGAATCCACCGCATGGAGCAAGGGCATGACCCATTTTCTGGTTTCCGAGGAGAATCCCGACGGGCGCAAGCTCGAAGATATTCTGATCGAGCTTCGCGCCGACATCCTCACGCGATGCACCAAGATATCCAGCGATTTACGGCCGGAAGCCCTCGATGTGATGGCGAACAACATGGCCATCCTGCAGCATGTCTCCGACGCCATCGAGCTGGCCATGGATTCCACAGCCCTGCTCGACCGCGCCTTCGGACCGTCGCAGACAACGAAGGGCGGCCCACCGCGGATTGGCGAGGGCTGATTACTCCGCTGGCAGGGTCGAGGCCTGCAGACCCAGCGCCTGGAACATCGCCATATCGTCGTGCTGGTCGGGATTCGGCGTCGTCAGCAATTCTTCACCGACAAAGATCGAATTGGCCCCGGCCAGGAAGCAGAGCGCGTGCAGTTCGCGGCTCATTTCCTCGCGCCCGGCCGACAGACGCACGAAGGATTGCGGCATCATGATGCGGGCCGTCGCGATGGTGCGAACGAAGTCGATCCCGTCGAGCGGTTTGCTATCACCCAGCGGCGTTCCCGGTACGGCAACGAGATGATTGATCGGCACGCTTTCCGGTTGCGGCGACATGATCGCCAGTTCGGTCAGAAGCCCGATGCGCGCATCCTCGCTCTCGCCCATGCCGACAATGCCGCCGGTGCAAACATGGATGCCCGCGCCGCGCACCTGGGCCAGCGTGTCGAGCCGGTCCTGATAGGTGCGGGTCGAGATCACCCGGCCATAGTCTTCCGGCGCCGTATCGAGATTGTGATTGTAGTAATCCAGTCCGGCATCACGCAATTTTTCGGCCTGACCATCGCCGAGCATCCCAAGCGTGACGCAGGTCTCCATGCCCAGCGCCTTGACGCCGGAGATCATGGCGCAAACCTTCTCCTCGTCCCGCGGCTTCAGCGAGCGCCAGGCGGCACCCATGCAAAAACGCGTCGCGCCGCCAGCCTTGGCGCGTTCGGCTGCGACCATGACCTCGTCGAGTGGCATCAGCTTGGAGGCGGACAGTCCGGTGTCGAAATGCGCCGACTGGCTGCAATAGCCGCAATCTTCGGCGCAACCGCCGGTCTTGATCGACAGAAGCTGGCTGGTCTGGACCTGATTCGCGACATGGCACCGTCTGTGCACGGACTGAGCTGCAAAGATCAGGTCGTTGAATGGGGCGCGGTATATTTCCGCGGCTTCGCCACGCGTCCAGTCAGAGCGCGCTCGCACAAGGCGGTCGATATCATTGAGTAATGAGGTCATGGATCATCAGTCCCGAAACAATTCCGGCGACCCTAGAAACAGTGGAGCCGCGCGTCCAGATGCGGGACTGCGCTGGGCCGGGCGTGTGCTGTTTGTAACGACCGGATTGCTGATCACGGATTTGGCGCTGCAACCCGGCCTGCCGACGCCCCCCGAGCTGTTCGGCCCCGACAAGATCGAGCATCTACTGGCGTTTTTTGTGCTCACTGTTCTGGCGCGGATGGGTTGGCCCAGGCGCGGCTGGATCACATCGATCGCACTGTTGACCTATGGAATTGGCATCGAGCTGGTTCAGGGATCTGCAGCGCTCGGACGCACGGCCTCCGCTGCCGATGTCGTAGCCGACCTGATCGGTATCAGCCTCGGCCTGATGTTCGCCAACATGTTCCAGCAAGGCCGCGCACGCTGACACGCCCTTAATGCCTCGTCGACATGAAAAAGGCCCCGCCGAAGCGGGGCCCTCTCACAATCACAAAGTTGAACTTACTCCGCGGGTGCCGGCGGTTCAGCCTTTGCCGCTTCCAGCTTGTCGAAATATTCCTTGGTCATCCTGAAGACCAGTGGAGACAGAACCAGCAGCGCTATCAGATTCGGTGCCGCCATCAGGCCGGTCAGCGTGTCAGTGGTCAGCCAGAAGGTGTTCATCAGCTCGGTGATATTGTCGCCCGCATACAGAAGCATGGTGGCGAACATGATCATCGCAATCCACAACCAGCGGAAAGGCATCACAATTTTTTCGCCGAACAAGTATTCCGCGCAACGTTCGCCATAATATGACCAGCCCAGAATCGTCGTGAAGGCGAACAGCGCCAACGCCACAGCCACAAAGTGCTGGCCGAAGCCCGGTAGGGCCGAAGCGAAGGCATCGCTGGTGATGCGCGCGCCGGTCTCACAAACAGCAGGCATATTGCCGCCGAGCGCGAACATGCCGGCATCGCATTCCGCCGGGATCACCCCGGAGGTCAGGATGGCCAGCCCCGTGATCGTACACACCATGATAGTGTCGATGAAAGTACCGAGCATGGCGATGATGCCCTGATCGACCGGATCATCGTTTTGCGCTGCGGCGTGGGCGATAGGTGCCGAACCCTGACCCGCTTCGTTCGAGAAGATACCGCGAGCGACGCCGCGCTGCATCGCCAGCATGATCAGGGCACCGGAAAAGCCGCCCGCTGCCGCGCCGAAACCGAACGCGTTGGAGAAGATGCGATAAAAGGCGTCGGGAATGCCGGTATAATTAAGAGCCACGACGACCAGGCCGACGGCGATATAGGTCAGCGCCATAGCCGGTACGACCTTTTCAGCCACACTGGCGATCCGTTTGATCCCGCCCAGAATGACAAGGCCGGCGAGAATGGCGATCACGCCGCCGGTGATCCAGTATTCGACGCCATAAGTGTCGCCAATGGTGCGAACGACTTCAACGGTCTGGATTGCATTGCCGGTACCGAGCCCGGCAAGAACGCCAAACATGGCAAACAGGCCGCCGAGCCAGACGAAGCCCTTGCCCATACCGTTCTTGATATAATACATCGGCCCGCCAACGCGGCGGCCATCGGCGTCAATCTCACGGAATTTCACCGCCAGCACACCTTCGGAAAATTTGGTTGCCATGCCGACCAACGCCGTCATCCACATCCAGAACAATGCGCCCGGCCCGCCAATGGCGATGGCCACGGCCACACCGGCGATGTTTCCGGTACCGATCGTTGACGACAGCGCCGTCATCAGGGCGGCGAACGGGGTGACATCCCCTTCGCCCTCGGATTTGCGGCCTTTCATCAGCTCGCCAAAGGCAAAGCTGATCTTCCGCAGCGGCATAAAGCGCAGCCCGACGGTCAGATAGATGCCGGTTCCCAGCAACAGGATCAGCATGGGTGGTCCCCACACCATGCCGTTTACATAATTGACGTAACCCGTGACGAGATCGAGCGTCGTGCCCGTGTCGGCGCTGCCGATAGTGTCTTGCATAGTCTTCCCCGATTTCTGCTTGAGCGCACCTTAGGCAGGAGCGAAGCGGATTGGAACCGGTTTTGTTAGACCCTTGCGCACGCCGCAAATTACTCTGGCACGCCCGTCACGACTTCGATCGCGAACACGCCCCACAGCCAGTCATCATCAGTCATGTCGACAAGGGTCGGATCACTGCCGCGCGGCCACACCAGCATCGACGGGCCAAAGCCGCCAAGCCCCAGCGGCTGACCATTCATCTGCAGGGCGAGGATGACATCATGCTGACGCACCCGCCCCAGGTCGATCTCGCGCTGATAGCCATCGAGCGCCGTCGCGATCAGCGTGTCTCCGCGCGGGTCGGTGATGGCGAGCACATCGCGCAGCAGCGGTCCGGAAAACCGCCGGACCGGACCGCCCGCAGGGAAGTCGGTTTCAATGACATGTTGTTCGAGACCATTGAGGCTTGCCCAGTTGAACAGGCAGGCCGACTCGAACTCCATGCCGAAGGCGGCGAATAGCGGCTCGGTGACCGGGTCGACCGGACCGCGATCGACCGTGCCGATTTCGCCAAAGACGGTGAGGATATCGCCGCTGGCCTCATCGCTCCCCGGCGTAGGCGCCTGACAGGCGGTTATCCCCAGCAGCAAGACCGCAGCAATCAAAATCCGGCGCATGATCATCTCTCCAAGCCACAGCGATGCGGCAGTCTAGGCCTGCCGCATGATGGCGCAAGGCTCAACCCCGGGCCGTCTTGTCGGGCGTCAACCGGCCGGCATCGATCAATTGCTGGAACAGCTCGACCACCGATTCGGCCATCGGCCGGTACTCGATCCCGAGCTCGCGCACGCTCTTGGAATGATCGGCATGGAAATCAATGTCGACGCTCTCGGAGACCCGTTTTCGGGTCAGGGCGGAATTGATCATCGGTCCAAACAACCAGACGAAGAATTTTGGCATGCGCTTGTCGGCGATCTTGAACTGGTCGCCATAATGCGCCCGCAGCGCCGCCGCCATCTCCGGGAAGCCGGAATCATGTGCCGAGAGGATGTAGCGCCCGTTCGCCTCGGGTGTGAAACCGGCCTTGATATGGGCCGCCGCAACTTCGCGGACATCGACCATGCCGATGCGGAAATTGGGCACGCCATTGGCCATCGCGCCGCTGCCAAACTGCATCATGATCGCATAGCTCTCGCCGGTGGTTTGCGGATTGATGCCCGGCCCGAGGATGAAAGACGGGTTGATGGCGACCAGATCCCAGCGATCCTGGGCCCCGGCGATCTTCCAGCCTTCCTGCTCGGCCAGGGTCTTGGAATAGGCATAGGGCTCCTCGGTCAGGCTCGAGCGGGTATTCCACTCGGCTTCGGTCAATTTGCCCTCGGGCATGGATTTGATACCGGCATTGGTGCTGTAGATCGCGGCGCAGCTCGACGTCATCACGACCCGCTTGACGGTCTCGGTCGCATTGGCCGCGTTGAGCACATTGCGCACACCATTGACCGCCGGGTCGATCAATTCGGTCTGGGGGTCCTTGACGTTCAGCGTGAACGGCGAAGCGGTGTGGATCACCAGCTCGCAGCCGTCCATCGGGGCTTCAAACGAAGCCGCATCCATCAAATCTGCCTTGAAATACTTGATCTGGCCAGGCGTTCCGGCGGCGATGGCGTTGAGATATTTCAGGCCTTCGACCTTGTCGGGATTGCGCACCGTCGCGTGGACCGTGTGGCCGGCCTCGAGCAATTGCTTGACGATGACGCCGGCAAGATAACCGGTGGCGCCGGTGACCATGATCGGGGCCTGCGGATTGATCTGTGTCATGAGCTCAGTCTCCACTTGGGGCGAGGGCGATGCCACGCCAGAAAATCTCGAAGGATGTGCGGGCGATTTCATCGGCCGACGCGTCCGGATGGTTCACCAGGAATTCGATCGCGGCACTGATCTGGGCCTCGGCGAGGGCCTTGAGCAGGGTCGGCTCGATCGGGTGAATCTCCCCGCGCGCCATCGCCTCACCGATCAGCTCCAGCGTCGCTCCGAACATGTCGATTCCGTGGGCCCGGGCGCCATCGCCGATTTCGTCGGAGAGCTTCAATTGCCCGAGCAGGGCGTGGCGGTCCGGATGCGCCTGCGCCCAGTCAATCGCGCCGGTCCAATAGCCCGCCAGCCGGTCATGCACGCTGCCCGATTGCGGCGCGGCAGCCTGCAAATGCGTCGCCCAGGATTGCTTCAAACTGAGATAGACCGCCTCGACCAGAGCGGCCTTGGACGGGAAATAATTGAACAATGTTCCATTGGCGACGCCAGCTTCGCGGGCAATCAATGCCGTCGGCGTGTCCCAGAAGCCGCGCTCGTGAAACAGGCGGGTGGCGGTCTCGATCAGCTTGGCGCGTTTGTCGATCATGGCCTCGATATAAAGTTGACTGACTGATCAGTCAATGCCAATTTCGAAGCGCCATGAATGTGGGAGACAAGACAATGCCGGATATCCAGCTCGCGACGCCACTCACTCTGCCTTGCGGCGCAGTCCTGCCCAACCGCCTGGCCAAGGGCGCGATGACCGAAGGACTGGCCGACCCGCTGGGCCGCGCGACGCCGCGCCATGCCCGGCTTTATCGAAAATGGGCAGAGGGCGGGGTCGGCCTGTCGATCACAGGCAATGTCATGGTCGACCGGCGCTATCTCGAACGCGCCGCCAATCTGGTGATTGAGGGCGAACAATCACCCGGACAAATGGCCGCGTTGAAGGCGTTCGCCCAGGCTGGCCAGGCCGGTGGCGGGCATATCTGGATGCAGATTTCCCATGCCGGACGGCAATCACAGAAGGCCGTTGCCGCCGAGCCGGTCGCGCCATCGGCGGTTGGCGAGGTGGCGTTGCCTGGCGGGCGGTTTGCCGCGCCGCGAGCGTTGACGGCTGCGGAGATCGATGACGTCATCGCCCGCTTTGTCCACACCGCCACTATCGCGCAACAGGCTGGTTTTGACGGCGTCCAGATCCATGCCGCCCACGGCTATCTCCTGTCGGAATTTCTCAACCCGCTGACCAATCAACGGGCGGATCAATGGGGTGGTGAGCTCGCCGGCCGGGCTCGTCTCCTGCTGACGATCATTGCCGCTGCCCGCGCGCGCCTCGGAGCCAGTTTCCCCATAGCGGTGAAGCTCAATTCCTCGGACTTTCAGAAAGGCGGGTTTTCCTTCGAGGACTGCCTCGCAGTGGTCGCGCTGCTGGAAACAGCCGGTGTGGATTTGATCGAGATTTCCGGCGGCAATTACGAGCAGCCGCAAATGATGGGCTTGGACGGCCTGGAACCGGTCTATCAGGACGCGGCCATGGTCAAGGAAAGCACCCGTCAGCGCGAGGCTTATTTCCTCAATTATGCCGCCGCGATTCGCCGCACCGTCTCGGTGCCGCTAATGGTCACCGGCGGATTTCGCACGCGCGCTGCCATGCTCTCCGCATTGAATGAGGATGGCATTTCCCTGATCGGGATCGCCCGGCCGCTATGCGTTGATCCGGACTTGCCCAAGGCGCTGCTCGCCGGCGAGATTGAGACATTGCCTGCACCGGAACGCACGATGCGCCTTGGCTCCGGCTGGCTCGGCCCGCAATCGTCCAACCCGATGATGCGCGCTGCCAATGGCTTGGCGAATATGGCCTATTTCTACCGCAACATTATACGTATGGCCGCTGGCAAGGCACCGCGCCGGCGCATGGATATGCTCGGCGCCCTGATCCGGCACGAGATGACCGATGCGGCCGATGCGCGCCGACGCCAGCGCTAACGTTCAAGGCGCGCCAGCTTCGCCTCATCCTCGGCAATTTCGCGCTGCAGCCGGGCACAATCATCAGACAGGCGCTGCCACTCCTGGCGCAGATAGTCGGTATTGCCGTTATGGGTGATGAAGCGCTCCATCTCATTGATGACCTCACGCGACTCGGCATCATTATCGGCATGGCCATGGTCTTCCAGCCAGTCCGACAAATAGTCATCGCCGCGATAACCGGCAGCGGTCGGGGTTAGATTGGCTTGCCGGATCTGGACCAGACCATAGGCCGCCTGCAAACCGTCGAGGATGGTGAAGACCTCGAGTGTCGGCAGGCTGACGGCCTGGGCTGCGCCCTCGGCGATGATCTGCGCAATGCTGGTGGCAACATGCCGTTCGATATCGATATCGGCAGCTGAAACCTGGTTGGGATTGATCACACCGAGATCACGCAAGGCGCGGAACGCCCGCGTCAGTATGCGGGCCCGGTGCCGCAGGGCATCATGACAGCGCCGCAACCGGTCGCGCTTGGCCTGCAGGCCGGTGCGCAGATTGGCGACGGCTTGCATATGCGCCTGGGTGGCGGCCGCTGCCGCTGCAGCATTGGCCGCACCGGCCGCGGTGGTCGCCGCTCCGAGCGCGACTTGTGCCGCATCATCCTCTGCCGCCAGACCGAGACATTCGCGCTCCTTGGCCTGCAACGCAGCCAGGGCGGCAGCCGCAGCGGCATTGGCGGCCGTGGCCGCGGCCTGGGCCGCAGTCACCGCAGCGACACGGGAATCATGGGAGGCCCGCACACGACTGAACTCGCGCTGGGAATCTTCAGCGGCGTCATTGGCCCGATCAACCTGGGCCTGGGCTTCGGCATAGCGGTCGCTGCCCGTCCCATCCTCGTTGAAGATGATCGTGCGATAGGCGGCAACCATTTCCAGCTGCGTTTGTGCCCGGTTCATGGCGGCGACGGCCGCATCCATGTCAGATTGATAGGCCGCCAGCGATGCCTGGGCGGCGGCGAGCGTAGTTGCGGCAGTTTGGGCATGCGCCGCGGCGCTCGCATGTGCGGCCCGCAAGCGGGCAAGCTCGTCCTCGCAATCATTCTTGTTTTTGCGAGCGGTATTGGCGCGTGCGATCGCGGCGCGATGGGCGGCGGCGGCATTGAGGGCGTTGCGCCGGGCCGTGTTGAGGTGGCGGGTCTGCGCGACACCAAGTTCACCGTCGACGCCCGGTGCCGTGATGCCGGGATTGGCCATAATCGCCGGGCCGAAATCCGGATCGCCGGGAGCGGGTCCGGGCGCGCCGGGCTGGCCCCGTGGTCCTCGCGGGCCGGAGGCGCCGGCGGCCGCCGTTTGCTGCGGCGGCGTCACCTCGACCTGTAACTCGATGTGCTGGCGATCGACTTCGCAGGTCGAGAACACGAACCAGCCGCAAGTGATACAATCAACGACGATCGTTCCGACATGTGGCCCGGGCGGCACATTATTGAGATCGACAATTGCCTCGATCGCGCCGGTCTGGCCGGTTCCGAGCTGGGAGACGACATTGCTGCCGGCAATTCTCAACCAACTGGTTTGCGAGACATCAAACTGAAAGTCCTGTGGATTTTCGCAGTTTCGGTTGAAGGCTTGCAGCATGATCGGGCGCACATCGCCCTGCTCCCGCTGGCCAAGGTCGACGCGGATAATCTCCGTTTCGGCCTCACCATCCTGGGCCAACAGCGCGGCCTCGACCGCGCCTGCCCCTGACATCATCAACAACGCCACAAGACAAACGAACAACAGAGCACGCGGCATGGCACCGTCCCCCTAATCGGTTGCTATCGCAAAGGATCGTTCCGCGACCCTAGCACATCCAGACCGATTTGGCTTGCCGGACCTCGCGGCGGGCCAACCTGGGCAGGGTTCTCCACGGAATCGCAAACGGGAGATGAATTGCGGAATATCCCCCATCCGACTGAATTCAAACCCCGGATCTCAATCGACCGGTAGCGGCGTGAACCCATCAAACCGCGCAGCCAACCCCTGACACTTCCGACCCCGTTGGCGTGAATTGAACGGGCTCCGGGGCGATCAGTGAAGCGATGACGGCGCCGATTTGCAGTTCCGAAACATGGCCAAAATAATGCGCTCGCAATGCGCCCTCCTGGTCAATCACCAGCAGGCTCGGCGTGCCGCGCATCTGATAGGCGGTCATCGTCTCTGGAAAACCATCCGGACCGGCCGCGTCGACCGCGACCGGGAAGCTGACCCGAAACTCATGCAGGAAGGCTTCGAGTGATACCGGCTGCATCGCGGCGTGATGTTCAAACACCGTGTGCAGGCCAATCACGGCCACCTGATCGGCGCTAAATGTGCGCGCGATCGATTGTGCCAATGGGATGCCGCGCAGGATGCAGCCGGGGCAAAGCATCTGGAAGGCCTCGATCACGACGACCTTGCCGCGCAATGCGGCGAGGCTCAGCTCCGCCTCGGTATTGAACCATTGTGAGACCATCAATTCGGGTGCCTGGGTCATGCCTGCCCCTGATCAATATATGCGACCCCTCGGGTCAGAAAATGCGGCGGCGGACGCAAGATGAGTCAGCTCCGCCGCAACCTGTATAGTGCATCGCCTCGAGCACGGCATCGTTGACATGGCCGCCCGTGGCGGCAATCTCGGAATCCCGCCCTCGGGAATGCCCCGCACGGTCGGGCCGTCATCCCGCTTCAAACCCGATCGAAGCCCGGTCGAGCGAACTCGGCCACCGCGGGCGCGGGTTCGAGCGCAGCGGAAGCAGACGGTAAGAAAAGGGGAAATGGTGCCGCATAGGTGACTCGAACACCTGACCTACGCATTACGAATGCGTTGCTCTACCAGCTGAGCTAATGCGGCATGCCATGTGGCGCCTCGTCGCCGGTTGTCTGGCGCGAGGCGGCGGAAACTAGCTGCGAACGGGCGAGCGGGCAAGTCCCTGTGCAGTGTGGCGATCAGGCGCTCGGTCAGGAGCTCTGCGGCTTGTCTGACCGCAACCCGATCATGGCCACCACCGGCCTGGCGAGCGCTTCAAAATTCGGCACGCCCATATTCTCCACCACCAGATCGGCGGCCTCACGCTGCGGCTCGACATGGAGGTCGTGCATCGGGCGCACGATTTCATCGAATTGCTGTTTGACGAAATCTTCGCTGCGGCCCCGTTCGGCGACATCGCGCTGGATGCGGCGCGACAGGCGGGTCGTGTCGCAGGCATCAACGAAAATGGTCAGATCGAATTGCGCCGCCAGTGCCGGGCTGGCCAGCAAGTGCAGGCCTTCGACGATCAGCACGCCGGCCGGCGCGCGCTCGACAGTCTGGCTGCGGCGGCAATGGGTGGTGAAATCATATTGTGGCGCCTCGACCGGCCGGCCGGCGCGCAGGGCGGCGAGGTGGTTGGCCAGCAGGGCGTGATCCTTGGCAGCAGGCTCATCGAAATTGAACTCGGAAGCGATGAAGCCCGGCTGGTGCCCGGCATCGACGTAATAATCGTCTTCCGGAATGACATAGGCATCATGGTTGGCAAAATGATCGGCGAGAGCGTGTGCCAGGCGGGTCTTGCCCGAGGCCGAGCCGCCGACAATGCCGAGCAGGAAAGGCCTTCGGCTCATCCCGCGCGCCCCAAATCCTCGTCATCCTCATCAACACCCGGATCGTCGGGCGGGCGCGGTGCCTCGAAATAGGCGGCAGGCTTGGCGGCACCACGCTTGTGCGGCGCTTCCAGCAAGGCGGTTTCTGGCACCGCCTCGACATTGCGCTCATAGCGCTCATAGCGCGGATGGATCAGCCGGCCCTCATCGCCATAAACATAGACCATCCGCTTCCAGTCGTCGGCGGTATAGGGGAAGGCGCGACCATCCGGATCCATGTCAGACCAGTCGGCTTCGGTCGAGGCGTGGGCGGCGCGCGCCATCCAGCGGCGCGCCTGCTCGTCTTCGCCCTCAAGCCGGGCCAGCCGCGCGGCCAGGGCGCAGAGACGCGAGCTTGGCGCGCCATCGGCGATCAGGGGCGTCGTCAGGGCGCGCGCCGTGGCGGCGTCATTGTCTTCCAGCGCGACATCGATCAGCACCAGCTTGCTCTCGCGATGTTCCGGCTGCAGCGCCGCCAGACCCTTGAGTCGCTCAAGGCGCTTCACCTTGGTGTCGGATTTGCGCAGATCACGATAGGCGCGTGCGATCGCCGGATGTGGTGCCAGGGTCCAGCTGGCTTCCAGCACGTCTGAAGCCTTCTTGTATTTGCGTGCCGCAGTCAGCAGACGCGAGGCGAGATTGGCGGCCGGCGCATAGCCCGGGGCGGCCCGGCAGGCCGCTTCGGCCAGATCGCGGGCATGATCGGTATCGGTCGCTTCGCTGGCCAGGGCAGAGGCCGTCAGCAATACGGCCCGGCGGCGTTTGGAAATATTGGGCGCGATATGCTTGCGCCGGTCGCCTTCGCCCAGCGTTTCCAGGGCGGCATCCCAGCGGCCCTGGGCCACCTGGGCATCGAACAGGGCATCAAAGGCCCAGCGCGCCCCCTTGGCCTTGTCGAAGGCGTCGGCGGCATGTTCAGCGGTCGCTTCCAGATCGCCGCGATCATGCGCCAGCTGGGTCAGACCGCGGCGGGCGACGACGCGGGTGCGTGGATCCTCAAGCAGAGCTTCATACTGGGTCTCAGCGCGTTCCGGATGGCCGGCAGCCTCGGCGGCGCGCGCGGCCAGCAAACGCGACAGGGCGGGCCGGTCGAGCAGGGCATCGGCACGCGCGGCCTGGCGCACGGCGGCTTCGCCATCCCCGGCGGCGGAGGCGATCAGGGCGCGTTCGAGCGCGTCATAACCCTGTTCACGGCGGCGGCGTGACATGAAGGACTTCACCTTGTCCGGCGAGGTCCACAACATGTAGATCCCCCACCAGAGCACCAGCATCAGGAAGGAGAACAGGATCAGCGCACCAGCGGCGACGACGAAGGGCATCTCCATCTGGGTGCCGAGAAATTCGAAACTGGCATGCCCTGGATTGAGCGCCAGAAAAGCCCCCAATGCAGTCGTCAGGATGACGATGATGACGACAATAATCAGACGGATCATGACGGATCATCTCCCTGGGCCGCAGCCGCTTCGGTCAGGGCCTGGCGCAGCGACACGAGTCGGCGGTCGAGATCGAGCCTCGCCTGGGCACCGATAAGCCAGTCCTGCGCCGCCGGCAGTGAGGCCGCATCGAGCCGTTCGGTCAGCGCGACCGCGCCCTCCAGATCGCGCAAGGTGAGCCGGTTTTCCGCCAGCGCCGAAATCGCCATCGCGCCGGTATCGGCGGTGCCCGGATTGGCCTGGCGCACTTCGATCAGACCGAAGAATATCCGTCCGGGCCCGGCCGCATCGCGGATCGCATCGCCGGGATAATCGGCGGTCAGATCATCAAGCGTCGGAACGCCGGCGCGGGCATAACGGGCCATCGCGGCGAGATCGGCATTGCCGCGCCAGAGCTGCGCCAGCGCGGCGCGTTCGGCTTCAAAGCCCTCATCGGTCCCGGCGATATCGCGCAATGCGCTCAATGCCAGGGCGCGAGCCGCCAGTTGGCGCGAGGCCTGGCCTGTATCCGCCAATGGCCGGGTCGCGGCACTGTCTGCGGCGGCATCCGCTGTCGAACGAGCCGCCTCGGCAAGCGCGCGGGTTTCGTTCAACGCCGCCTCAAACTGATCGATTCGTGCGGCCAGGATGGCCGTCTGCGGGTCAGCGATGGGCTCGTCCGGGCCGGCGGCAAGGTCTTGCGCTGTTTCCAGTGCCGCGAGGCGATCCGAAAGGTTTTGCAGCAAGAGCGGGTCGATGGCGCCTCGCTCGCCCAGCGCCCCGGCCTCGCCGGTCCGTTGGGCGAGTTCGCTGAGATCGGCCAGTGCGCTTTCGGCGGCCTCGAGGCGCGCCGTGATTTCTTCCAGCGCAGCGGGGTCGGCTGCGGGGGCGTCACTGGCGGGGGGCGCGGTTTCCAGGGCGCTCAGCCGCGCTTCCAACGTGGTCAGGTCCGGGCCGGTCCCGGCCGGTGCCGCTTCGAGGGCGTCCAGGCGGGAATTGATCGCGGCGACCGGCTGCGCCAATGCCGCGTCTATCCCCTCGGCGGGGGGTTCGGCCTCGATGGCGGTCAACCGGGTTTCAAGCGCTGTGATGGACTGTGTCAGCGCTGCCCGTTCACTGACAGCACCCGCATCGCCGACGCTGGCGGCGGGCCAATAACGCGCGCCGGCAAAGCCGAGAGCGCCGCCTGCCAGCGTTGCGAGCAGGAAGAGCAGGGCCACGGTCGCGCCACCGACGCCGCGACGTCCGGCGCTGTCGCTCTCCGGGTCGGGCAGGTCACGGGCGGGTTCGAACTCGGCATCGACCGGTTCGGGATCGGGAATTTGCTTGGAGTCGGACATCTCAATACGCGATTCAGCTAGGTTTCTCGCACCTTATGATGCGTCGCCCAACGGCGCCAGTTCCATGGGATGAACCAGCAGGTCGAGCAAGGCTGCCTCAGTCGGTTGCGCGGCTGCAACAAGATTCGCAAAGCCGGCGTTTTCCAGCGGCTTCAATGCGTTGCTACTGATGCCATAAGCGGTGACGGATTTCAGCCAGGCCTGCAATCCGAATTTTCGCACCAGGTCGAGGAAGGTCTTGCCGCCGCGGGCGGAGTGGATCAATACCCTGACGGGCGCACCGCACAGGATCGCGGCAATGGCATCCTCGCGCAGGGCGTCGACGGCGACAGCGCCGTAACCGATCACTTCGCGAAGCTGGTAGCCACTCGCCTTGAGTTCGCCGGCCAGATCACCCGCGACATGCATACCGCGAACATGCAGTAACGGGCCGTTTTGCGGTTTGACCTTGCGCTGAATCAACGCCGCCAGATCGTGCACATCGCCATTCGCCGAGATGATTTTTCGAAAACCGATCTTGCGGGCCTCGGCAGCGGTCGTGTCGCCGACCGTGTAAACCGGCAGATCGCGCTCCGGTCGTCTGGGACCCCAGGCGCGCACGCCATTGCCGCTGGTGAAGATCAGGGCCTGGACCTGGCTCAGGTCGACATCAATGCGGGCGCGAAAATTAATGTCCAGCACCGGCGCGATGATCGGGTCGATGCCGCGTGCGCGCAGTGCTGTGGCGGTGCGCTCGGCACCGGGCCAGCCGCGGGTGACCAGAACCGTCATGCGCGAGCGAGAGCGATAGCGAGTTGATCGCCCGCCGCGTCCCTGACGGCCTCGCCCAATTGCTGGCCGGCCGCGACTGCGCTGGTTCTGGTGGCTGTTTTCATATCGAATCGCATCTGCTCTCGCCAACGGACCTGACCATCAGGAGTCAAAACTTCGCCGGTGAAGTCCATTGATTCGATATGCACATGCGCGGCGATCGGCGTGCGGCAGGAGCCGTCAAGCCTTGCCAGGAAGGCGCGCTCGGCCAGGGTCGTCAGCTCGGTTTCGCGATGATTAAGGGGTATTAGCAGTTCGCGCGCGCGCTCATCATCGCTGCGAATCGCGACCCCGACAGCGCCCTGGGCGGCGGCGGGGAGCATTTCCGACAGGGCCAGAGGTTCGGCTTCGGCTTCCTTACGTCCCAGCCGGTTGAGGCCGGCGCGGGCGAGAAAAGTGGCGTAGATTTCACCGGAGGCGAGCCGGCCCAACCGGGTGTCGACATTGCCGCGCAGTACCACCACTGACAGGTCGGGCCGCTGATACAGGGCCTGGGCCTGGCGGCGCAGGCTGGCGGTGCCGATCACCACGCCGCGCGGCAGATCGGCCAGCCGCGTTTCGCCGCCTCGAGCCAGCAGCATGTCGCGGGCATCCTCGCGCTCGAGAATCGCGCCAAGCGCAACGCCTTCTGGCAATTCGGTCTGGACATCCTTCATCGAATGCACGGCGAAGGCGGCGCGCCGCTCCAGCAGGGCTTCGTCGATTTCCTTGGTGAACAGGCCTTTGCCACCAGCCTCGATCAGGGCGCGGTCCTGGATCTGATCGCCGGTGCTGAGCAGGCCAAGGATCGGAAAAACCGTGTCGCGCAACTCATCCTCGACACCGTGGGCACGGGCCAGACGCGCCTGGACGTCACGGGCCTGAACCAGGGCGAGGGGAGAGCGCCGGGTGGCGATGGGCATGGGTTTGGACGGTAGCGGCACGTTGCGGGATCCCGGCGGTGAGGTTATCGAACAGACATGGACTTAGCCTCGCCATCCCCCTTTGCGCAAGACGGCACACTGACCGTGCTCGGGCTTGAATCGAGCTGTGACGAGACCGCTGCCGCCGTGCTGCGCCGATCCGCCACAGGCGAGATCACTGTGTTGTCCGACCTTATCCTCGGCCAGACCGAAGCCCATGCGCCATTTGGCGGCGTGGTGCCGGAGATCGCCGCTCGGGCGCATGCGGAAGCCATGTCAGGGCTGGCCGAGCAGGCTTTGCAGCAAGCCGGGCTGACTCTGGCCGAGATTGACGGCATTGCCGCGACCTCTGGACCGGGACTAATTGGCGGGGTTATGGCGGCCTTGATGACGGCGAAGGGGATGGCGCTCGGGTCGGGCAAGCCCTTGATTGCGGTCAATCATCTTGAAGGCCATGCGCTGTCGCCGCGCCTGAGCGAAAATCTCGACTTTCCCTATCTGCTCCTGCTCGTCTCCGGTGGGCATACGCAATTGATTTGTGTGGAAGAATTCGGAGTTTACCGGCGTCTGGGATCGACCCTGGATGATGCCGCCGGTGAGGCGTTTGACAAGACGGCGAAGGTGATGGGGTTGGGTTTTCCCGGTGGACCGGCGCTGGAGCGTTGTGCGGCCAATGGCAATTCAAAACGCTTTGATCTGCCCAACCCGCTAAAGGGCCGTCCTGGTTGCGATTTTTCCTTTGCGGGGCTCAAAACCGCAGCGCGTCAGATCTGGGACGGGCTCGACACCCCCAGCGACCAGGACCGCGCCGACCTTGCTGCATCAGTGCAATCGGCCATAGCGCGTACCCTGGCTACAAGGTCACGGCTCGCCATGCGCATGTTTGCCGCTGATCATCCATTGACCTGCCATCCACTACCCCTTGTCGTCGCCGGCGGTGTCGCTGCCAATCAGACGGTGCGCAAAATGCTCGAAACAGCGGCGCGCGAGGAGGGTTTCCGCCTGATCGCACCGCCGATGCGCTGGTGCACCGATAATGCGGCGATGATCGCGCTGGCGGGACTGGAACATCTGCTCAGGGGCGAAACTGACGGCCTCGATGCGCCGGCGCGGGCGCGCTGGCCTTTGGACGCGGTCTCGGCCAGATTGGACCCGGTGATCGGCTCGGGACGAAAAGGACCAAAGGCGTGACAGATTTTCAAACCATAGGCGTGATCGGGGCCGGGGCCTGGGGCACGGCGCTGGCGCAGACGGCGGCCAAGGCCGGGCGCGATGTATTGATCTGGTCCTTCGAGCAGGATGTGGCCGATGTGATCAACAACAAGCACGAGAACACCATCTACCTTCCCGATGTGGCGCTGGAGCCGAATATCGCTGCCGTTACCGCGATGGCCGATCTCGATGTCTGCGATGCGGTTCTGGCCGTGGCGCCGGCGCAGCATTTGCGCGGCGTGCTGGAAAAATTCGCCCCCTTCGCCAAGCGTGGGCTGCCGATCATTCTGTGCGCCAAGGGGATTGAGCAATCGAGCCTGTCGATGATGAGCCAGGTTCTGGCCGAGACCATTCCCTCGGCGATACCGGCGGTCCTGTCGGGCCCGAGCTTTGCCATTGATACCGCCCAGGGCCTGCCGACCGCGGTGACTCTGGCCTGCAAGGACGAGAAAACCGGTGCGGCGCTGATCGAAGCGCTCGGCACGCCGCGCTTTCGCCCCTATCTGGCGACCGATCTGATCGGCGCCGAAATCGGTGGCGCGGTGAAGAATGTGCTGGCGATCGGTTGCGGCATTGTCGAGGGCCGCGGACTGGGCAAATCCGCCCACGCCGCCCTGATCGCGCGCGGCTTTGCCGAGATGACACGGTTGGCCATGGCGCTCGGTGCCCAGCGGGAAACCCTCGCCGGACTGTGCGGCCTGGGCGATCTGGTGCTGACCTGTTCCTCGCCGCAATCACGCAATATGTCCTGCGGCCTGGCGCTGGGGCGCGGCGTGCATCTCGACGATATTCTCGGCAGCCGCCGCTCGGTCACCGAAGGCGTCGCCAGCGCGCCCGCAGTCGTGGCTCTGGCCAAGCGGCATGGCGTTGAAATGCCGATCTGCGAGGCGGTCAATGAAGTCCTCGCAGGGCGCACGACAGTCGAGGCGGCGATCGAAGCCCTGCTCGCCCGTCCTTTCACGCTGGAATCCGCCTGATGCTTTTCATGGTTCACGCCAGCGACAAGCCGGGTGCGCTCGATATCCGCCTGGCCAACCGTCCGGCCCATCTCGACTGGCTCACCGCCGCCGGTGAGCGGATCAAGGCCGCCGGCCCCTGGCTCGGCCGTGATGACAAGCCGGCCGGGTCGCTGCTGATCGTCGACATGGAGAACCGCGCCGCGCTCGACACCTGGCTGGCAACCGATCCCTATGCCATCGCCGACCTGTTCGCCTCGGTTGAGGCCGCGCCCTATAAATGGGTGTTCAACCCGCCCGCCGGCCTCAATCCATGACCAGCCTGCCACCGTCGGGCACCGTGCTGGGACGCTTGGACGATCTGCCCGATCCCGGCGCTCGCGCCTCGGCCTGGAATGATGGCGCCGTCATCCTGGTCCGCCGCGGCCAGACCATCACCGCCTTCCTCAACACCTGCCCCCACGCCCAGCGCCCGCTCAACCTGCCCGGCGGCAAGGTGATGCTGCATGAGGGCCAATTCATCGTCTGCCCGGTGCATGGCGCGAGTTTTGGCGCGAGCGACGGTGTGTGTGTCGGCGGGCCGGCTGTCGGGTATGGTCTGACGGCGGTCGGGGTTGAGCTTGTGGGGGGTGAGGTAAGGGTGGTTTGATGGCAATCGGGTCTATCTGATTGCTGCCCAGCCTGCGGGCATGCCAGCTTGGCTGGATAGGGCGGGGCTATCGGGAGAGAAGATGCGTACAATATTTAACTGGCGGCTAGTGCTAATCGTCTGTGGCGTCTTGGGCGGCTGCGGCGCAGGGCCCTCATGGATATTGGTGCCAACGAGTGATCTTCGTGAACGACTTCCCGACATGCAGGCTGGTGACTACGAGATTTCAGGCAGGCTACGCATCACCGAACAAGGCTATAGGTTGGGCGATGAACAGGGCGATTTGCTACAGGTGAATTTGGACGAGAGCGCTTTCGAGGAGTGCATTTCCGTCGCGCTCGAAACCGGATTCGCGAATGTTGCAGGCAGGTTTGAGCCTCCCCACCAAATAACGACCGTGCACTACATCGAAGTCGACGGGCATATGGCCGAGAATGCTTGCGCGGTGGAGCCCGTTAAATCGCAGATTACGAGGCAATACGCGCGTATCCGGGAGATTCAAGCGGGTACACAAGAGTGAGAAGCGACGATCGATGAAGCGAATTTTTCAGATTTTCTTGCTGTTCGTCGGCGTGTCCGTGATCGGTTCTCTCGCCGCGCCCTTCGTGCTGGGGCAAGATTTCATGGAAACTTGGCCTTGTTTAGCGGTCGGTATTGTGTTGCTGGCGATTGTTGTGAATGGGATTTGGTATTTCATATTGAGAGCCAAATAATGCCTAAATGAGGGCGGCTTTCCCAATTACCCGTTTTCCAGCAAGGGGTTTGGCATGATTGAGTTTTACCCGCCGGAGTTATCCTGGAACGGAGCTGGCTCCCACCGCGCGCCAAAGAAGGAAGAGTGGCCGCAATGGGTGACGGGTCCGATCGGGCTTCGATGGGGCGGGGCTGTTCTGCGCATCCCTGATGTGAATCACATTGCGCTCATGCATGCCCTGGCGGCGGCTTCATATCGCACGCTGATGGGTTGTGAATTGACGGTGATTTGCTTCGAGGACCGGCCAAATCTGTGCATCTCGCGCGGCGCTGCGGGCGATTTACGATTCTTCTTCGAAAAGAGCACGGATCTGAAATTCTGTGGTGAAGAGCAAGTCACCTACGACGCGCTCTGCCGCACAAGCATCGCAACGATGCGCCTCGTCGAGGCGCAATTGCGCGCCAGGGGCGGGGGCCTGGATCACCTTGCCGGTTGGGGAAGTTCCGAGCCGGTGTCCCGCAGCGCGGAAGCATATTTTCACGTTTATTGGTGAGGTCTGCAAAGTCCGGGACACACACCCTTGTCGCGAGGTGGCGGTAATATTATTCGGCCCGGAGTGGGGCCTTTCTCCCAAAATATTTGAAATACATTTTCCCCCGGCCTTGTGCCGGGGCCTGCCGGAGCGGAATCCAGCCAAGCTCCCAACCGATGGCAGACCCCGGAATTCGCTGCGCTCCTCCGGGGGAAGTGGGTGTGTGGTGGCCCGGCTCATCGTCCAACCTGAGAAACCGGATAGTCTTCTGTTTCTTCCTTGGCCGAAAAAACTGAGGAGTAATTGGGGGCATCCACCATTTTCGTGACATGCGCATCGCCAACCATCGAACTCATTCCAGGCCGCTTCACCCCGCACGCGCCGGGCAAATCCATCCAGCAAATCCACCAACTCAGCGTCATCCTACTGCGCGCAGCGCGCGTCTGAGGGGCCTCAGCGGCTGTGCCGGGGATGACGGAGGTTTTCGGGCCTCGCCGGGGGCCATCTCCATTACCAGCCGCCAAAAGCCTCACCCCCTTCCCGCGCCGCACTGGCCGCATGGTCTGCCCCGGTCGGCTGGGCTAGGCTGAACGGGTCACGCGGTTTTGTTTGAGGACATGCCATGCCAGCCACACCACAGCATCATGACGGGGCGGATTCCATCGCTGATGCGATCATTGCCACAGTCGGGCGCCGGATCGTGCTGGCCATGCCGCTCGGGCTCGGCAAGCCCAATCATATCGCCAATGCGCTGGTGGCCCGGGCGATGGCGGATCCCGGGCTGGATCTGACGGTTTTCACGGCGCTGACGCTGGAAACGCCGGCGCTTGGTGGCGGGCTTGAGCGGCGCTTTCTCGAGCCGGCGATGGAGCGGCTATTCGGTGCCTATCCACCGCTGGGCTATGCGGCAGCGCTGCGCGATGGCTCGCTGCCGGCCAATATCCGGGTTGATGAATTCTTCTTCCTCGCCGGGCGCTGGCGCGGCGTGGCGCGGGCGCAGCAAAACTATATCTGCGCCAATTATACCGATGCCCAGCGCTATATCCTCGATCGCGGCGTCAATGTCGTCGGCCAGCTGGTCGCCAAACAAGCGGGTGATGCGGGGCCGAACTACAGCCTCGGCAGCAATCCCGACATCACGCCGGACCTGCTCAAGGCGCGCGCCGAAGGCCGCGCCGACTTCATGCTGGTCGGCCAGGTCAATTCGCAAATGCCCTTCATGGGCGGCCAATCCGCTTTGGTGGCGGCGCAGGAATTCGCGCATATGCTCGATAGCGAAGCGACGGATTTCGAGCTGTTCTCGGCCCCGAAACGACCGGTTAACCTGGCCGACCAGGCAATCGGCCTGCAGGTGGCGCGGCTGGTACCCGATGGCGGCACTTTGCAGATCGGTATCGGTGCGGTCGGCGATGCCGTCGCCCAGGGGCTGATTCTGCGCCAGACCCATAATGAGGTGTTTGCACCGCTTTCCGCGGCATTGCATGCCGGCGATTGCGAAGCGCTCGCCTGCGAGGACAAACCCTTCGCCACCGGTCTCTATGGCGCCAGTGAGATGCTGACCGATGGTTTCCTGCAGCTGGAAAAGGCGGGTGTGCTCAAGCGCGAGGTTGATGGCGCCGTGCTGCACGCGGCCTTCTTCCTGGAATGCCGCGATTTCTATACCGCCCTGCGCACCATGCCGGACGCGCAGCGTCAGCGCTTCGAGATGCGGCCGGTCAGCTTCACCAATACGCTGTATTGCGGTGTCGATGAGCGGCGGCGGGCGCGCACCGATGCGCGCTTCATCAATAGCGCCATGATGGTGACCCTGCTCGGCGCCGTGGTCTCCGATGCGACCGGCGACGGCCAGGTAGTCAGCGGGGTTGGCGGCCAGTTCGATTTTGCCGAACAGGCCTTTGCCCTGGATGGCGCGCGTTTCATCATCACGATCAATGCGGTGCGAACCTCACGCGGCAAGACAGTGTCCAATATCGTCTGGTCCTATCCCCACAATACGATCCCGCGGCATCGCCGCGATATTGTCGTCACCGAATACGGCATTGCCGATCTGCGCGGAAAATCCGATTCCGATGTCGTCGCCAATCTGATCAATATTGCCGATAGCCGGTTCCAGGCCGAATTGCTCGCGACCGCGAAACAGGCCGGCAAGATCGCCGCCGATTATGAAATCCCGGCGGGCTATCGCAACAACACGCCGGAACGTATCCGCGCCACGCTTGCCGCGGCGCGCGCAGCCGGGCATTTGCCAGCTTTCCCCTTCGGCACGGATTTCACCGCGGTCGAGCAGCGGCTCTTGCCAGCGCTCGAGCGGATGAAGAATGCCTCTGCCTCGCTTGGCGCCATCCTGCGCCTGGCCTTGAGTGGTGTGCAGCTATCCAGGCGTGGCGCGGTGGATCAGGCGGCACTGGAGCGGATGGGGCTCGACCGGCCATCCTCGCTGCAAGACCGCATCTATCGCTGGATGCTGGCGGCGGCTCTCGATGAGAGTGCTGACGACTGAGGCCTTGGCTCAGGGCTTCACTTTTGCCGCGAGGATGGCCTCGGCCAGCTGGCCAATCGCGGCCGAATCGAGCGTTTCACTGCGCAGGGTCGCGACCGGTTCACTGCCATGATGCTCGCGGGCGCGATTATAGGCGGCGTCGTAATGGGCGGTGATCAGCTCGGCCGCCAGTTCGCGGTATTTGCCGGCAGCATGCAGTTCGCGCCATTGGGCGATCAGGGTTTTGGCGTGGCGGTTTGCGAGTTGGTCGAGCGAAGTGTTGAGCTTGGCGGTGTCAGAGACCAGATCGGGATAGGCCTCGACCAGATATTCGGCGCGCGCTGGCACCGGTGCCGAGATCGCGATGCGCGGCGCGGCTTTCATGGCACTCCAGATGCGCGTTGGTATTTGCCGGCGCCCGACCATGCTGGATTCCGCCTCGAGATAGATCGGGCGGGTCTGGTCCATGCCGCGCAATGCTTCCCAGAGCAGGGTCTCGAAGCGCTTCTGGCTCGGTTGCCGGATGGCAGCGAAATCACCGAAGGCCGAGCCGCGATGTGAGGCCAGGCCCTCAAGATCGAGGATCTGGGCACCGCGGGCGGCGAGCTCAAGCAGGATGGCGGTCTTGGCGGTGCCGGTCTGGCCGTCGATCAGGATGAAGGGCAGCACCGCGTCGGAATGCTCCAGCTGCGCCACGACTTCGCGCCGCCAGGTGCGATAGCCGCCACGCAGCAGCGAGATCTTCCAGCCCACCGCCGACAGGACCAGGGCCATTGAGCGCGAGCGCATGCCGCCGCGCCAGCAATACAGGAGCACTTTTGATTTGCGCGGCAGGCCGGCCAGTACCGTCTCGAGATGCTGGCCGATATTGCGTGTCACCAGCGCCGCGCCCTCGCGTCGGGCATCGAAGGTGGAAATTTGCTTGTAGACCGTGCCAACACGGACGCGCTCTTCATCGCTCAACACCGGCAGATTAATCGCGCCGGGCAGATGGTCCTCGCCATATTCGCCCGGCGAACGGACATCGATGATCAGGTCGAAGCCGGCCAGGCTGGCGGCATCCGTGTCATCGAGCATCGCATAATCGGGCATGGGCGCAGTATACTCCAGCGGATCAATCCCCCGGTCATGGCGCGATGTCAGGCCGCTTTGCCAGGAATTCCCATGACCGATCCCACAATGGTGCCCCTGCTGACAAGTCTGGCGCACGGCGGCGGTTGCGGCTGCAAGCTCGATCCATCCGTGCTCAACCAGATTATCGAGCGCACGCCGGGTCTCGCCATGCCGGCCGAACTGATCGTGGATGCGGCAACGCGCGATGATGCGGCAGTCTACCGACTGGGCGATGATCTGGCGATTGTCGCGACGACGGATTTTTTTACTCCGATTGTCGACGACCCGTTTGATTTCGGCCGTATCGCCGCGACCAATGCCCTCTCCGACATCTATGCCATGGGCGCGCGGCCGATTTTCTGCCTGGCGATTGTCGGCATGCCGGTTGGCAAATTGCCACTGGAGACGATCCGCACGATTCTCAATGGCGGTCGTTCGGTCGCTGAAGCCGCCGGCGCGCCGATTGCCGGCGGGCATTCCATCGATGCGGCCGAGCCCTTTTATGGTCTGGTGGCGCTCGGGATTGTCCATCCCGACCGCATGCTGACCAATTCCGGTGCCAGGCCGGGTGATGTCCTCATTCTCGGCAAGCCGCTGGGGATCGGGATTTACAGCGCCGCGATGAAGCGCGGCATTCTTTCGCCCGGGGATCAGGCCGAGATGATCGCCTCGACCACCCTGCTCAACCGGCCAGGAACTGATCTGGCGGGCATTGATGGCGTGCATGCCGTTACCGATGTCACCGGCTTTGGCCTGCTCGGGCATTTGCGCGAAATGTGTGAGGGCAGCGGCGTTGCTGCCGTGCTGACCCGCGATGCCGTGCCGGTCTTTCCCGGGGCGCGGCGTCTGGCGCAGGACGGCGTGCGCACCGGCGCTTCGGTCAGGGTCTGGGCTTCGGTCGGCGATTTCGTGACGGCGCCGGACAATTGGCCCGATGCCGAGCGCGATCTGCTATGCGATCCGCAGACCAGTGGCGGGCTGCTGGTCTCCTGCACGCCGGAGCGTGTCGACGAGGTGCTGGCACTCTTTGCCCGCCATGGCCATGAGGCTGCGACGGTGATCGGCCGCATCGAGGCGGGCAAGCCGGGTATCGCGCTGGTCTGATGTCGGCCAGTCAGAGTGGCAGGATTTGCGTCATCTCACCGGCGCGGGCGGCTGGCGCTTCGACTTCACGCCGGATCAGCGCATTGGAATGGACCAGCGCTGACAGGGCCGAGGAATCCTGATTGCCGAGCGGGTGGACGCGGCCGGTTTGGCGGTCAATCCGGGCGCGGACGAAGTTCTCGCGCATGCCATTGGCTGGCAGATCCTCACCCAGGATGACACTGGTGAATTCCAGCGATTCCGGACGGCCGCACAGGATTGCCAGGGCTGGCAGCAATAGGAGCCGCGCCATCACCAGCGATGAGACGGGATTGCCCGGCAAGCCCAGAAACGCGCTCTCGCCCAGCCGTCCGAACCAGCTCGGCTTGCCGGGTTTGACCGCGATCTTGCCGAATGCCAGCTCGCCGCCCATGGCGTTGAAGACCTGGCGCAAATGATCATGATCGCCGACCGAGGCGCCGCCAATCGTCACGATCAGATCAAGGCCTTGGCTCGCCTCGAGCTTGGCGCGGACGTCGGCTTTGCTGTCGCGGGCAATGCCGAGATAGACCGGCTCGCCGCCCCATTGACGCACCAGCCCGTCCAGCCCCCAGGCGATGGAATTGACGATCTGGTGCGGGCCCAGCGCCTGGCCCGGCTCAACCAGCTCGTCGCCGGTCGACAAAATGCCGACGCGCGGACGGCGGTGGACGATGAGTTCGGTCAGCCCGGCACCGGCGGCCAGGGCGACAGCATCGGGGCTCAGCACCGTGCCGGCGGGCACCAGAATATCGCCGGCATTGAAATCAATCCCGGCAGCGCGAACATTCGAGTCCGGGCGCGGCGTGTCGTCGAGGGTGATCTGATGGCCGTCTCGGACGGCGCGCTCCTGCATCACCACCTGATCAGCGCCTTGCGGCATCGGCGCGCCGGTCGAGATCCGGATCGCGTGGCCGGGTTTCAAATTCAGGTCGAAGCCGTGGCCGGCCGCCGATTCCCCCTGCAGGGACAGGCGCGTAGGCGTTGCGCCGAGATCGCCCGATTGCACCGCATATCCATCCATCGCCGAGGCGGCGAAGGGCGGCTGGGTCAGCGCGGCGATGACGGGTTCGGCGAGGGTGCGACCGGGCGCTTCGATCAGGTTGCAGGGCTCGGTAGCCATTGGCAGCAGGGCCGCGGCGATGCGCGCACGGGCGGCTTCAACGGAAATCATGATGTCAGTCATCGCGTTGATAATCCCCCGACTTTCCACCGGTTTTCTGCTGCAGTACGATGTCGGAAATGCGCATCGATTTATCGAGCGCCTTGGCCATATCGTAAATCGTCAGCGCTGTGACCGATACGGCGGTCAAGGCTTCCATCTCGACGCCAGTGCGGCCGCGCGTGCTGACCTCGGCGCGGATGATGAATTCCGGCGCCTCCTCGCTGGCGCTAATCACGACCTTTGCCTGGGTGATTGGCAGCGGATGGCAAAGCGGGATCAGATCGGAAGTCTTCTTGGCCGCCATGATGCCGGCCAGTTCCGCTGTCTTCAAAGCGTCGCCCTTGGGGCCCTGGCCATCGCGGATCGCCTCGAAGGCGGCCTGACTCATCGTGATGCGGCCGGTCGCGACAGCGCGGCGGGTGGTTTCATCCTTGCCGCCGACATCGACCATGCGGATGCGGCCATCATCATCCTGATGCGTGAGTTTGGCGCTCATGCTCAGCGCTCCGTCAGGCGCGGCAGCAGGTCGACCAGATTGCAGGGCCGGTGGGTGTGGTCGAATTCGGCCTTTAGAATATGGTTCCAGGCATCCTTGCAGCCGCCCATTGAGCCGGGGATGGCGAATAGATAAGTGCCGCCGGCAATCCCCGCCGTGGCGCGCGACTGGATGGTTGAAACGCCGACCGAGCGGAAGCTGACCTGATGGTAGACGGCGGCAAAGCCCTCCATCTCCTTGTCATAAAGCGGTTTGAAGGCTTCCGGCGTGACATCGCGGCCGGTCAGGCCGGTACCGCCTGTGGCGATGACGGCATGGATGGCGGGGTCGGCGATCCAGGTTTGAAGCCTGGCCTGGATGGCGTCGACATCATCGGTCACGATGGCATGGTCGATGACGGCATGACCTTCGGCGGTGATCTGATCGCGCAACCAGGGGCCGGTCTTGTCGGTCTTGGCGTCGCGGCTGTCGGAAACGGTCATGACGGCAAAGCCGACCATGTCTGGAATGGCGCTCATGCGGTGAAATCCTTGTTGTCTGCCAGCCAGGCCGCGGCGGCTTCGTCATCGCCGGGGCGCGGTTCGACCCAGTGCGAGCCGCTGGTGGTGTATTCGCGTTTCCAGAACGGTGCCTGGGTCTTGAGAATATCGATCATGAAACCGGTCGCCTCAAGGGCAGCGCGGCGGTGCGGCGCGGCGGCGCCAACAAAGACAATCGGCTCACCGATCAGCATCTTGCCGACCCGGTGCACGATCACCGCCTCGCCGAGTGACCAGCGGCGCACCGCCTCATCGGCGATGCGGCCGAGCGCCTGCTGCGTGACGCCGGGATAATGTTCCAGCTCCAGCGCGACCAGATCATCGCCGCCACGCACCTGGCCGATAAAACTGGCGACAGCACCGCAGCTGGAGTCTTGGCCCGTCAGCTGGTTGGTCAGCGCGCCCGGATCGAAGCTCTGTGTCTGTACCGTCACCGCGACCGCCATACTCTAGCCCCCCGAGAAGGGCGGGCAGAAGGCTATCGTATCGCCATCCTGGAGCGGCTGGCTGCGCGACGCGATCTCGTCATTGACGATCACACGCACCGAGGGGTGGGCCAGCGCCTGCGCTGCCGGATCGCGGGCAATCAGCCATTCGGCAAGGCCGCCGCCATTCAGGCCGGGCATGTGGTCGACGATTTGTTCGGCCGTCCCCATCTTGTCGCGCAGGGCGGCGAAATAGCGGATTGTCAGCGTCATGGATCAGCCTCCGGTATGGGCCATGGTGCGGCCAACCGCGGCCTCGGCCCCGGCGGAGACGTCGAAATCATGGGCTTGCGGCTTCAGCGCCATGGCCTCGTCGAGCAGGGCATCGACGGCGTCGAGACCCCCTTCGCGCAAGGCCGCACGCAGATCGAGCCGGCCATTGCGGCCCAGGCACATATAGAGCTGGCCGGTACAGGTCAGGCGGACCCGGTTGCAACCGGCACAGAAATTCTCGGTCAAAGGCGTGATCAGACCAAGCCGGCCACCGGTCTCCTCGACGCGGTGATAGCGCGCCGGGCCGCCGGTATTGTCGCTCAGCGGGGTCAGGGTCCAGCCCTGCGCGAGATCGGCCTTGACCTGTTCGAGCGACAGGAATTGATCGGAGCGCTCGGCATCGACCTCGCCCAGCGGCATGATCTCGATCAGCGTCAGATCGAAACCGCGGCCATGGGCCCAGGCGATCAATTCGCGCAGCGAATGCTCATTGTCATCCTTGAGGGCGACGGTATTGATCTTGATCTTGAGACCGGCCGCATCCGCCGCATCAATCCCGGCGAGGGTGTCGGCAATCCGGCCACCGCGCGTCAGGCGGGCGAAGGTCGCCTCATCGAGCGTGTCGAGCGAGACATTGATGCGCTTGATGCCTGCGGCGGCAAGATCGCCGGCAAAACGCGGCAATTGGGTTGCATTGGTGGTGAGACAGATTTCTTCCAGATCTGTCGTCCCGATTCGGGCGCCGAGATTCTCGATCAGCGTCATCACATCGCGCCGTACCAGCGGCTCACCGCCGGTGACGCGGATCTTGGAGACGCCGCGCCGGATGAAGGCATCGCTCAATTGCGTCAATTCTTCCAGCGTCAGCAATTCCGATTTCGGCAGAAAATCCGGCCGCGCCTTCATGCAATAAACGCAACGCAAGTCGCAGCGATCCGTCACCGACAGGCGTAGATAGGTAATGTGCCGCCCGAAATGATCGATCAGCGGGCGCTGGCCAGTAACCGGGTTGGTAGTAACCGGGTTGGCAGCGTTTGAAATCGAACCGTCCACAAATAACCTCGTCGCGTCGAACTCACCGGTTTGACAAACATCAAAAACCGCCGCGTGGCGAAGCGGCGTGTGGTCGCACTCTAGCGCGAAGCGCCGCGGCGCGCGAATGCGCAGGTGTGTGTGGTGCAGGATTGTGAGGCGATGCCGCGCCTGACGCTGATTGCAGCCCCCGGCCAAATTCGGTTTTCGCTTCGGGGCGGCTGTGTGTATGCCTCACCGCAATGGCTTTGGCGCGGTGCGTCGGGGTCTCGATGCCCGGGGGTCGTGCCTTGTTGATGCCATCCATCGCCGTGTTCCGGCATGATGCTTTTCTGCGCTACTGGATCATGCGCCAGGCGAATTCGGCTGCGCGGCAGATGATGGCGGTGGCGATTGGCTGGCAGGTCTATGACATCGCGCGCCAGACCCGCTCGGTCGAAGAATCGGCGCTGATGCTGGGCATGGTGGGACTGGCGCAATTTGCGCCGGTTCTGTTGCTGTCACTGGTTGGCGGACAGGCGGCCGACCGGCTCGACCGAAAAATGATCCTGATACTCACCAATATCGGCCGCGGCCTCTGCATGCTGGTGCTGGTGGCGAGCCCCTTCTTCGAAGGTCCGACGGCGTTGTGGTTGATCTACCTGACGGCGTTGGCGATGGGGGTGATGCACGCATTTTCGCCCGCCGCTGCGAGCGCGCTGTTTGCACGCTTGATCCCGCGCGACGAATTGCGCCAGGCAATTGCCTGGAATTCGCTCGGCTTCCAGGCCGCCGCGATCACCGGTCCGGCGGTTGCCGGCCTGCTCTATATCGCGGGGCCGACAACGGTCTATGCCGCCAGCTTCGTGCTCGTCATGATTGGCACTTATGCGATCTGGACGGCGCGCACACCGCGGCATGAACATGTCCGCGGCGTCAATGGGCGCGCCCTGATTTTGGAAGGCCTGCGCTATGTGCGCAATAACCGCATCGTGCTGGGTGCGATCTCGCTCGACCTGATCGTGGTTCTGTTCGGCGGCGTCACAGCGCTATTGCCGGTATTTGCACGCGATATCCTGCACACCGATACCGTCGGGCTTGGCCTGTTGCGCACGGCACCGGCTATTGGTGCCGCGATTGTCGCCTTCATGCTCGCGACCCGGCCGCTGACGCGGCATGTCGGCGGCTGGATGCTGGGCGCGATCGCGGTTTATGGCGTCGCCATGATCGGGTTTGCGCTCTCGACCCTCGTCATCCTGTCGATGGCGATGCTCGCCATTACCGGCGCCGCCGACATGATTTCGGTCTATATCCGCCAGTCCATCATCCAGCTCTCAACGCCGCAAAGCATGCGCGGCCGCGTCTCGGCGGTCGAGTTCATGTTCATTTCGGCCTCGAATGAGCTGGGCGAGTTTGAATCCGGCGTCGCGGCGCGGTTTCTCGGGCCAGTCGGTGCGGTGCTGATGGGCGGGGTGTTGGCGCTGATCACGGCAGCAAGCTGGTTCAAGCTGTTTCCGGACCTGTCACGGACCGACGAGTTGAAACCGGCGGACGAGGACTAGACCGGGCGAATATCGGCCCGGGAAGGGCGATGACGGAATTCCCGCCATCGCCCCTTGTCGGCTGGACTAGTCTTCTTTTGGCTTGGTCTTCTTTTTCAGTTTTTTCAGGGCGTGATCGGGGCCGCCCGGAGCCGGGCTTTCGGTTGGCGAGCGACGCTTGACCGGGGCCGAGGCGATAACGGCCGGATCCCAGGGCTTGCTTGGACGCGGCGTGGCGGCTTTGGCGCCGGGCTTGCGATCAGCGCTGAACGGCTTGCTGCGTGGCTTGAACGGTGCGGCACCCTCGGCAGCACGCGGCTTGCCCTTGGGGGCGAACGGCTTGTCACCGTCGGCCTTGCGGGCCTTGGGTGTGTAGGGCTTGTCGCCGTCGGCGCTGCGCGGTTTCGCCTTCGGTGCGTAGGGCGCGGTGAAAGCGGCATCATCACGGGACTTGCCCTGATAGGGCTTGTCCGATTTGCCGGCATAGGGTTTGGGTCGCGGCGTGAAATCGCCGCCGCCTTCGCCGTCGCGGGCCGGTTTTGGACGGCCCGTATAAGCGGCCGGTTGACGTGGGGTGCGCGGGCGATCCAGCGGTGCGTCGGCGCCGCCTTCATCGCGCGTGATGCGGATCGATTTCTCGCCGCCACCCGCGGTCTGGACCGCTTCCATGAAACGGTCTGAGGCGGAGCCGAGAATTTCGAAACGGCTTTCCTCTTCACCGATCTGGATCGCACCGATCTCACGCTTGGTGATATGGCCGAGACGGCAGATTAGCGGCAGAATCCAGCGCGGCTCGGCGCGGTGTTTGCGGCCGGCGGTGAGGCGGTACCAGACGCTGTCGGTGAAGGGTTCACGGCGTTTTTCCGGCGCACCCTGGCTGTCATTGGAATAATTGCTGCCGGGGCTTTCGATCAACTCTTCCGCCGATGGCATGTCGGCCTGGCGGCGATTGAGGAAGGCGGCGGCAATCTGTTCGGCGGGATAACGCGAGAGTAATTCCTGCGCCATGGCGATGGCGGCCTCGTCATAGGTTTCAGACAGTGACGGGTCGGACATGACGCGTTCACGGTCCTTCGCCGTAATGTCTTCGAGGCTCGGTGCAGCGCCCCATTCGGCCGCGACCTTGGCATCGCGCAGCAGACGCTGGGCGCGGCCACGGCGCGTGTGCGGCACGATCAGGACGCAAGTGCCCTTCTGGCCGGCGCGGCCGGTGCGGCCGGACCGGTGCAGCAGCGTGTCACTATTGGTTGGCAGATCGGCGTGGATGACCAGTTCGAGGCCGGGCAGATCGATACCGCGCGCGGCGACGTCAGTGGCGACGCAGACGCGGGCGCGGCCATCGCGCATCGCTTGCAGCGCCGAGGTGCGGTCCTTCTGGCTCAGCTCGCCGGACAGGGCGACGACCGAGAAGCCGCGATTGCCGAACCGGCTCGAGAGCCGGTTGACCGCTTCGCGCGTGGCGCAGAAGACGATGGCGCTGGGGGCGTCATAGAAGCGCAGGACATTGATGATGGCGTGTTCGCGATCGCTCGGGGCGACGGCGAGGGCCTTGTATTCGATATCGCTGTGCTGGGCGCGTTCGGAGACAGTCGAGATGCGCACGGCGTTGCGCTGATAGCGCTTGGCCATGTCGGCGATCGAGCGCGGCACGGTGGCTGAGAACATCAGGGTGCGGCGGCTCGCCGGTGCGGCGTCGAGAATATATTCGAGATCTTCGCGGAAGCCGAAATCGAGCATTTCATCGGCTTCGTCGAGCACGACGGCGCGCAGGGAGGACAGGTCGAGCGCGCCGCGTTCGATATGGTCGCGCAGACGGCCGGGCGTGCCGACAACGATGTGACAGCCGGCTTCCAGCGCGCGGCGCTCGGTGCGGGTATCCATGCCGCCCACGCAGGTGACGATGCGGGCACCGGTCTCGGCATAGAGCCAGACCAGTTCGCGCTGGACCTGCAGCGCCAGCTCGCGCGTTGGTGCGACGACCAGGGCCATCGGTTCGGCGCCGCGTTCGAAGCGTTCAGCCTCACCCAGCAGGGTCGGAGCGATGGCCATGCCGAAAGCGGCGGTCTTGCCAGAGCCGGTCTGGGCCGAGACCAGAAGGTCGGCGCCATCGGCTTCCGGTGCGAGCACCGATTCCTGGACTTCGGTAAGGGTGGCAAAACCCTTCTTTTCAAGCGCGCGGGCCAATGCCGGCGCAATGCGGGTATTCAGTGACATGAGGTCTATTTCCAATCCGGGCGCGTGTTTGCTCCAGATCATGCCTCATGATGTCAGCGAACTGACTCGGCCGACTGGTCCGATATTCGGGTGACGCGTCAGCGCCCCTTAGCACGCCCGGAAAACTTATGCACATTTTTATATTGCAGTGCAGCAGAGCGAAATGGCGATCAGATCTTTTGACCGGTCGCCTCCCAGTCGGCGAGGAAACCGGCGAGCCCCTTATCAGTCAGCATGTGCTGGGCGAGGGATTTGACGACTTTCGGTGGCATGGTCGCGACATCAGCCCCGGCCATGGCGCAAGCTTCGACATGCGCGGGCGACCGGATTGAGGCGGCGAGGATTTCGGTCTTGAAGCCATAGATATCGTAGATCGCGCGGATTTTGTGGATCAGCTCCATGCCATCGACACCGAGGTCGTCGAGGCGTCCGATAAAGGGTGAGATGAAACTGGCACCGGCCTTCGCGGCGAGCAGGGCCTGATTGGCGGAAAAACACAGCGTAACATTGGTTGCGATACCCTCATCGCTGAAGGTGCGGCAGGCTTTCAGACCGTCCCATGTCAGGGGCAGCTTGACGGTGACATTGCTGGCGATCTGCGCCAGGCGCCGGCCCTCGCGCAGCATGCCCTCGACATCCATCGCCACCACCTCGGCGGAAACTGGCCCGGGGATGATTTCGCAAATTTCGGCGATGAGTTCCATGAAGTCGCGACCGGACTGCTTGATCAGCGAGGGATTCGTCGTGATGCCGTCGACAAGACCGGTTGTCGCCAGTTCCCGGATTTCGGCTATTTCAGCGGTGTCGATAAAGAATTTCATGATGGCATCACCCCAGCGAACCTCCGCTTCACGCGAAACGGCAACCGGGGCAGCTTAGCCGACCGCCCGCAGTCGACAAGCTTGGACGCCAGTTTTGCGGCCGCTGCCACTCAGGGCCCGGAACGCCTCACTTGGCCGGCGTCTTCGGCTTGACCTTGTGAATGCCCAGCATGTCGAAGGCCGCCGTTTCGTAAAACGGTTCGCCGGTGCCGCTGCGGATCTTGCCCATGAAATAGCCTTCGAAGGCTTCCTTCGCGAGGTGAACCCATTTGCCTTCCGAGGCCCAATTGACATTGCGCGGCGGGATTTGCGGCATGGCGACAAA
>Ga0316204_10000895_pt1 | contig 93841 bp, 85 predicted proteins | sample 6monrhotite_MG_2_FD_205661 | JGI IMG/M metagenome (GOLD analysis project Ga0316204, IMG submission 205661) | Microbial mat bacterial communities from mineral coupon in-situ incubated in ocean water Damariscotta River, Maine, United States -... | ecosystem: Environmental > Aquatic > Marine >... | reverse complement strand
AGAACCTCGGCGATCTCGATGGCGATGGGCATGTGGAGCTTCGGGTCGCGGACACCGTTGTCTGGGGACCTCTACTCCCCTGATAGGAAGCCCAGACTCTGGCGTCGCGGTACGTTGAGCCTCACTGGGAGGTTCCTATGAGGCCCTGTCGTTGGTTGTGGGTCGGGGTGTTGCTGTCGACCGGGTGCCAGGGCCCGGAGGAGCCCAAGGACTCGCCTTCAGACACGGACGTGGACACGGACGTGGACACGGACACGGACACGGACACGGACACGGACACCGATCCGGAAGACTGTGACGGCTTCGTCGACCGAGATGGGGATGGCTACGGCGGAGCCGCTGCGACGCCGGAGGACTGTGACGAGAGCCGGGTGAGCAACAGCCTGGACTGCGACGACAGCGATCCTGCCGCCGGAGGTGGGGTGGAGGTCCCGTACAACGGCCGCGACGAAGACTGCGACCCGACGACGCCAGACGACGACCTCGACGGGGACGGCGCGCTCGTGGCGGACGACTGCAACGACCAGAACCCGAACTCCACCACCGTGGCCACGGACGCGGACTGCGACGGGGTGGTGACGGCGCTGGACTGCGACGACGAGGACCCCACCTCCCTGGTGCAGGCGCTGGATGCGGACTGCGATGGCGCGGGGACGGCGGACGACTGCGACGACCAGGACCCAGAAATGGGCAGCACGGCCTACGACGCGGATTGCGATGGCATCCTGGTCGGCGTGGACTGCGACGATACCGACGTGGACAGCGGCGACGTCGCCTTCGATGCGGACTGCGACGGCCTGCTCACCGAGGACGACTGCGACGACAACAATCCGTTGGCTCCATCGGCGGACGACGAAGATTGCGATGGGGTCGCGGAGGGCGACGACTGCAACGACAGGGACCCGCGGCTCGGCGATCGAGCACTCGACGGCGATTGCGACCGGGTCCTCACCGCGGAGGACTGTGACGATGAGAGCTACAACTACTCGCTGTATGACGAGAGTGGAACGGCCTGTCGTGAGGTCATTGAGTTGGCGAGCCTCGAACCCCGACGAGCCTCGTCTTTCGATGATTTGTCGGTGAAGGCCGCCGGCGACGTGAACGGGGATGGGATTGACGACCTGCTGCTCCATGTGGCGGCCGTCCCCAAAGTACAGCTATTGCTCGGGGGGCCAGACGCGCGCGCAGAGTATGCAGACGGACCGGCCTCCTTCGGCTTCACGGGCGGGTTGTGCGCTGCTGCGCCAACGTCCGCACAGGCCATCGGCGACATCGACGGGGACGGTCTCATGGATCTCCTGTTCGAGGTGGAAGGGTGTGCGTCAGCCGTCCTGTTTGGGTCCTCACTACCTGTTCCGACCCCCGGCGCCCGGGTCGATGTGGATCTGGCAGGCGGCGACATGACCATCGACATCGATGGGGAGTGGACTGTGCACGACCTCGATGGCGACGCGTTCGCAGACCTCTTGGTGCTTGGGCATGAATACGGAAGCGGGGGCTACGGCGGACTGGTCTACGGGTTCTTTGGCTCCGCGCTCGCTGGCAAAACCACTGTGGGTTTGGCCGACGCCGCCTTTGCCATCGACGACTGGGGAGTCCAGCAGAGCGCGCTCGCTGCCTCTTCCGTGGTCGATGTGGATGGCGATGGGGTTCGTGAGATTGCCGTTTCGGCTTCGTTCTACGTTTTCCACGGGTCATTCCCACTGGACAACGCGGTGTTCATCCACCACTCGTCGTCCCTGACGCCCGGCGTCTTTGCGACTCAGGCGGATGCGCAGCAGGAGATTCGCGACTCCATCGGGACCTACGACTGGTTTGGCACCAGACTCGTTCCTGGGGGCGACTTCGATGGGGACGGCGTGGAGGACTTGGTCCTCTCTGGCCGGCGAGGTGTCGAGACGGCCCATCTCCCGCCAGTGGTTCACGTGGTGTCCGGATCGGAGCTGAGTCTTGGTGGCGATATCGACGTCGAGGTGGATGCCGTCGCTCTCAGTGAACAAGGAGGAACAACCCTGGGTCTTGGAGAGGGGGTCGCGGGGGATGACCGAACGATGTTCGGCGACAGCGTGGCCTACCTGGGCGACCTCGATGGCGATGGATTCGGTGACTACATGGTCACCAACTTTCCGGAATGGAACTATGGCCTCTACCTGCGTCATGTTACGGTGTTCTCGGGCCGCGACCTTGAGTGGGGGGACCGGCTCACGCTGTGGCAGGCGGACTACTACATCCCGGTGGACGGCTGGCAGTACGACACCGTCGAGAACCTCGGTGACATCGACGGTGACGGGCACATGGACCTACGGGTCGCTGACACCATCGTGTGGGGACCACTCCTCCCCTGACGTGAGTTCCGGCGTCTGGCATTCCGGTGCGTTGAGTCACGGAGGGAGGTCTCATGAGGTCTTGTGGTTGGTTGTGGCTCGGGGGATTGCTATCGACCGGGTGCCAGAGCTCCGGGGAGCCCAAGGACTCGCCTGCGGACACCTACACCGATTCCGACACGGACACGGACACCGACACCGACACCGACTCGGATGAGTGTGACGGTTTCGTCGACCTGGACGGTGACGGCTACGGCGGGGCGGCTGCGACCCCGGATGACTGCGACGAGAGCCGGGTGGACAACAGCCTGGACTGCGACGACAGCGATCCAGCCGCCGGTGGTGGGGTGGAGGTGCCCTACAACGGGCGCGACGAGGACTGCGACCCGGCGACCCCAGACGACGACCTCGACGGGGATGGCGCCCTCGTGGCGGACGACTGCAACGACCAGAACCCGAACTCCACCACGGTGGCCACGGACGCAGACTGCGACGGCGTGGTGACGGCGCTGGACTGCGACGACACCGACCCCACGTCCTTGGTGCAGGCGTTGGACGCGGATTGCGACGGGGCGGGCACGGCGGAAGACTGCGACGACCAGGATCCAGAGCTAGGGAGTACTGCGTACGATGCCGACTGCGATGGGCTCCTGGTTGGCGCCGACTGCGACGACACCGACGCGGACATTGGGGACTCCGCGCTCGACGCAGACTGCGATGGCACGCTTACGGAGGAGGACTGCGACGACACCAACCCCGCCGTGCCCAACCCCTCTGACGACGACTGCGACCTCGTGCCCTACGGCGATGACTGCAACGACCAGGACGCCCGCTACGGCGACCGGGCCTTCGACGCGGATTGCGACCGGTTGCTGACGGCGGATGACTGCGACGACGCTCGCGGAAACTACTGGCACGAAGACCCGGCGACCGGGATGTGCTTTGAAGGGACGGACCTCGGTGACCTGTCGGGCCAGCAGAGCGCACTCGTGAGCTACTACACCATGGCGCCCGGGGGTGATCTCAACGCCGACGGTCACCCCGACCTCGTGATCGAGAGATACCCTGAGGTCTTGGTCGCCCTCGGGGGCTCTAGCGTACGTCAGGAGCTGAGTCTGGGCCTGGCCACCTACGAACTGGTCGCGGGGGACTGCGGCGAGCGGCCCGTGGAAGCCGTCGGGGTGGGCGATGTGGATGGGGATGGTCACGACGACCTGATGCTGTTCTTCCCCTCCTGTCACGCCACCGTCTTGCCGGGGTCTGTCCTGGTGGGGGGCACGCCCGGGTCGCTGACGGAAATCGCGGCGCCGGCGGGGGCCTTGGAGCTGACGATCGCTGGGGATGTGTGGCCGGACGATCTAGACGGGAATGGCCTCACGGATCTGTTGGTGCTGGGCACGGACACATCGTTGGGCGTCAAGGCGCCCGTGCAGGTGTACGTCTTCCGGGACACCACCCTTGCTGTCGCGACGGGCCCGTTGGGGGCCGCGGAGGCGGACTTCGTGATCGATCCCGGACTTTCTGGGTCCTCAGCGCGCAGCGTGGCCTCTGTGATCGACCTCGATGGGGACGGGCTTCGAGAGCTCGCATTGGGCAGCGGCAAGAACCTGTACTTCACGGATCGATCGGATTGGCCGGGGACCTCCGTCTACATCCACCACACAAGCGCCTTGTCGGCGGGCCCTGCGACGCCAGCTCAGCAGGAAATCGTCGATAGCGTGGGTGACTTCGACAACCTCGGCTCGGTTCTCCTCTCAGACGTGGACATCGACGGAGACGGTGTGGATGACCTGATCCTGTCAGGCTCCCGCGACGATGAGACGTACTACTCTGCCGGCATCGCCGTTGTCTCCGGAGCCCAGCTCGCGGCCGGCGGCGACATCGACATCCAGACCGACGCCGCCCTCGTGGTTCCGCGGGGCTCCCAAGGCTTCGGAGGGGGGGAGTACTTCGGTGAGAACCTGGTCTCGCTCGGCGATATCGATGGCGATGGTTTCCCGGAGGTCTTCGCGTCGGACTTCAACGAGTGCTGCTACACTGATCACTACTTCTCTGTGTTCTCGTGGGCGCACCTGTTCTGGGGCGAGCGCACGACGCAGTACCAGGGGGGGTACTTGGGCGAGGTCTCAAGCGTTGCCGACCGCTCGGAGGTGCACGCCCTCGGCGATCTCGACGGCGACGGGCACGACGACCTCGCCCTGGGGTCGAGCATTCTCTGGGGGCCCATCATCCGCTAGGGCGCAGCGTGACGCTATTCTGCACCTATCGATCCGCGTGGCAAGCGCCGTAGGCCGTCGCTTGCCCGCGGTGGTGCGAGGCTTGACATCGACCTCTTTGGGGAGCCTGGTGAGTCGCGCCGGTAGCGGTTAGTTGCGGCGCCGTGCTGTTCAATTCCTTAGTTTTCGCCGTCTTCTTTCCGACGGTGTTCCTACTCTACTGGCTGCTCGTGCGGTCGGCGAGGCTGCAGAATCGCCTTCTGCTGGTCGCTAGCTACGTCTTCTACGGATGGTGGGACTGGAGATTCCTCGGCCTCATCGCGGCCTCTACCTGTCTCGATTTCGTCGCCGGGAGCCGCATCGCGGGAGCCACCGATCAGAGGACGAAGAAGCGGTGGCTGCAGCTGTCTTTGGCGGCGAATCTTGGTCTGCTGGGGGTGTTCAAGTACCTCGGATTCTTCGCGGACAGCCTGATCTCCGCTGCGAATTCCATTGGTTGGCAACTGGCACCGTGGACGGTGCATATCGTGCTTCCCGTCGGAATCAGCTTCTACACATTCCAGACCCTCTCCTACACTATCGATATCTATCGTGGCACCTTACGTCCGACCAAACGTCTCGAAGAGTTCGCGCTGTATGTTGCCTTCTTCCCACAGCTGGTGGCGGGGCCTATCGAACGCGCTGCGAGCCTCCTTCCGCAGATCAGCGCAGCTCGAAGGCGAACGACACCCGGCCAGATGTCCGCGGGCGTTTTTCTCATCGTCTGGGGGCTGTGGAAGAAGACCGTCGTCGCGGACAACCTTAGTCTTATCGTGAACCCAGTCTTTGCAGACCATTCGAGCCACAGTGGTCTGACGCTATTGTTGGTGACTCTGGCCTTTGCGTGGCAGATATATTGCGACTTCTCTGGCTATTCCGACATCGCACGAGGTCTCTGCAAGACGCTCGGCTTTGAGCTGATGCTGAATTTTCGCCTCCCATACTTCGCCTTGAATCCGACGGATTTCTGGCTTCGATGGCATATTTCGCTCTCTTCCTGGCTTCGGGACTACCTCTACATTCCACTGGGTGGAAACCGTGGCGGAGGCGTCGGCACGTATCGCAATCTGGCCTTGACCATGCTGTTGGGGGGACTTTGGCACGGTGCAGCCTGGACGTTCCTGCTGTGGGGTGCTTTTCACGGGTCCATCCTAGTCATTTACCGGCGCTTGGAGCCAAAGCCGATTCATCATGCCCCCTGGGACGGCGGACCGAGAAGGTGGGCTCGTGCAGCTGCGCAGATGGCCGTGATGTTCTGCCTCACGTTGGTGGGTTGGGTCATTTTCCGTGCCGAAAGCGTAGAGCAAATCGGATACTTTCTGACGCAGTGGAGTCTGGTGCCGCAGGATGACGATGCCTTTCGGCTGAAGCGCCTATGTGCATATGTTGCCCCTCTGATTCTTGTTCAGATTCACCAGTACCTCACCAATGATCTGCTTGCGCCGCTGCGGCTTCCATTGCTGCTTCGAGCTGCTTTCTTTCTCTTTCTCATCCTCACCATTTCCGCATTCGGTGTACGTAGCGGCGGTGACTTCATCTACTTCCAGTTCTAGACCATGATTCGTAACGTTCGTACTCCCCAAGAAGCCGAGCCACGTCGCACCTGGACGGCACTCCTCTTGCAGGGTGCTGTCGTCCTGGGAACGGTCTCGCTGCTGTCTCTGGTTGTCGGCAGGGCAAGCCCAAATCTGCTGGTGGAGCCAAGGATTCTGGCCCGCGCGTGGGACCGGGCGGAGAGTCCGGACGAAGCGGCTCTCATCATCCTGGGTGACTCCACCGCGGCGCAGGTGGAAACCGATTGGCTTGCCCGGAGCCTTGGGGTGCCGACAGCCAACCTGGCGACATTCCACGGAATGCAGGTCGCCCACGATGCGTGGCTGCTGCACCACAAGCTGCGTCTCGCTCCTCCTCCCAAGCAGGTCCTTGTCATCCATACGAGTGGCACCTGGTCAACGGACGACAACGCACTGCGTGCCTGGATGCCCGACATCCCTGGTCCGGCACTCTCCCAGCTCGCTGCGTACGAACCGCCGCTGTCGATGTCGATGACGGAGCGACTGGACCTCTTCGCTCGAAGGGAGGTCCCTCTGGTGGGCCGACAGCGGGTCTTCCGCCGGCTGCTCACGAGCCCATTCCAGGTCTTTGGGGCGTTGTCACCTCGGCAGACGGCGTCGGTCGAGAAACAGCCGCAACCCTGGCGTGTTCGGTCGACCGCCAGGGCCTCGATTCGCGCCGCCCGTGAAGGATTTCAGCCGACGTCTCTGAACGTCCTTGGCTTGGACGCCCTCCTTGCGCTGGCGGCCGACCACGACTTTCAGGTCTTCTACGCAGTGGCCCCAGTTTGGGACGAGCTGCTCGACGACCCCGACTTCGACACGTTCTATGACGAGCACATGGAGTGGCTGACCGATCTGGAACGGAAGGAAGATCGCCTCCACCTCGTGTTCCACGATGCCCAGCGGTATCCCCTCGCCGAGATGTATGACTCCGCCAATCACCTCTTGCCGGTCGCTGCGCTCGACTACACCGAGAAGGTCTCAGACGTCCTGAACAGGGCTGCCGACCCTGCTCGAGAGGGTGCGTCCGACGGCGGCGACAGATAGCCTGCGCCACCGGAGGCAACCGTGAAGGGCATCATCCTCGCAGGCGGCGCGGGCACGCGGCTGCACCCATCCACCCGGGTGGTCAGCAAGCAGCTCCTGCCCCTGTTCGACAAGCCGATGGTGTACTACCCGCTGTCGCTCCTCATGCTGGCAGGGATGCGGGAGGTGCTCGTCATCTCGACGCCTCGAGACCTGCCGATGTTCCGGGAGCTCCTCGGCGACGGGTCCCGCTTCGGGCTGACGCTGTCGTACGCCGAGCAGCCGGAGCCCAAGGGCCTGGCGCAGGCCTTCACGATCGGAGAGGACTTCCTCGCCGGCGAGCCCGCCTGCCTGGTCCTCGGCGACAACGTCTTCTATGGCGCGAACCTAACGAACGAGCTGCGGGATGCCGCCTCCCTCACCGAAGGGGCCCACGTGTTCGGCGTGCATGTGCCGGACCCGGAGCGCTACGGCGTGGTGGAGTTCGACGACGCCGGGAGGGTGGTGAGTCTCGAGGAGAAGCCCGAGGCGCCCAAGAGCTCCCACGCGGTGCCGGGGTTGTATTTCTACGGACCTGAGGTGTGCGCCATGGCTCGGGCGCTAGAGCCCAGCGCGCGCGGGGAGCTCGAGATCACGGACCTCAACCGGCAGTTCTTGGAGCAGGGCAAGCTGACGGTGTCGCCCATGGGTCGCGGCATGGCCTGGTTCGACACCGGGACCCATCGCAGCCTGCTCGACGCCGCGAACTTCATCGCGGCCATCCAGCAGCGGCAGGGACTGATGATCGGTTGTCTGGAGGAGATCGCTTGGCACAAGGGCTGGATCTCCACCGCCGAACTGGCTTCCCAGGCTGAGGGGATGGGCTCGGGCTCCTATGCCACCTACCTACGGCAGATCCTCGAGGAGGAAGCATGAGCCTGCGCACCCCCCGCACCGTCCTCGTCACTGGTGGCGCCGGCTTCATCGGCTGCAACCAGATCCGGTGGCTGCTCAGGAATGACCCGACGGTCCGGGTGGTGAACCTCGACGTGCTTACCTATGCGGGCAACCGCGCGAACCTGCGGGACGTCGAGGCGGCCTTCGCCGACCGCTACCGCTTCGTGCACGGCGACATCACCGACGCGGCCCTCGTCGACCGGATCTTCGCCGAAGAGAGCCCGGACACGGTGATGCACTTCGCGGCCGAGTCCCATGTCGACCGCTCCATCGACGGACCTGCAGCCTTCCTGCAGACCAACGTGGTGGGCACCTACGTGCTCCTGGAGGCGGCTCGCAAGGCGTGGGCGGGGCGCGATGACGTCGTGTTCCACCACGTGTCGACCGATGAGGTGTTCGGCTCCCTCGGCGACGACGGTGTGTTCACCGCAGACACCCCCTACGACCCGTCGAGCCCCTACTCGGCCACCAAGGCGGCCGCCGACCACCTCGTGCGGGCGTGGCATCGGACGTACGGGCTGCCGGTGACGCTGTCGAACTGCAGCAACAACTACGGCCCCTACCAGTTCCCCGAGAAGCTCATCCCCCTCATGGTGGGCAAGGCCCGGGCCGGCGAGCCGCTGCCGGTCTACGGGGATGGTCGCAACGTGCGGGACTGGCTCCATGTGGACGACCACTGCTCGGCTGTGGACTGCATCGTGCGAAACGCCCCGGCAGGCACGACCTGGCTCGTGGGCTGCGAGGGGGAGCGCACGAACCTGCAGATCGTTCATGGTCTCTGCGACCTCATTGACAAGGCCGAGGGCCTCCTTCCGTCGGGCAACCCCCGTCGGGAGCTCATCACCTTCGTGCGGGACCGCCCGGGCCACGACTTCCGCTACGCCATCGACGCCAGCGACCTGCGAGGGCTCGGCTGGGCACCACAGTACGGGGTCGAGGAGGGCCTCGAGGCGACGGTGCGCTGGTACCTGGAGCACCAGGACTGGGCCAGGGAGGTCACCGGCGACCGCTACGACCTCGAGCGGCTGGGGCAGTCCACGTGAGCTCGACACGCTGGCTGGTGCTGAACCAGTCGCAGTCGCCCCATTTCCAGGGGCTGCTGGAGCGCCTTGCCGAGGACATCGGCCCTTCTCGCCTTCTCACAGGGCGTCCGTTTCCGGCAGGCGACGCGCTGGAGGTTGTGGAGGGACCGTCGTACGACCGAGGCAGCATGGCGGGTCGGGTTCGGTCGTGGCTCCGCTTCTCGGCGGCCGCGGCTGCGGAGCTGGCCCGGGTGGACGCCGACGGCCTGCTCGTGGTGACCAACCCGCCCTTCCTGCCGAACCTTGCCCGCATGTGGCACCGTCGCACAGGGCGCCCGTACGCATTGCTCGTGTGGGACATCTACCCGGACCACGTCGTGCAGATGGGCTGGGCGGGGGCGTCCAATCCGATGGTGCGGGTGTGGGGCCACCGAATGCGGTCCGCTCTCGAGCACGCGGCTTCGGTCATCACCATTGGCGACCGCATGGCCGACGTGCTGCGTGGGCAGATGCGGACGGGGCACGACCGGGTCCACGTCGTGCCCAACTTCGCCGACGTGCACGTGTACACCCCGGAAGGTCCTGACCTACGGGAGCCCCTAGGCCTCGGCGACGACCGCGTGGTGATGTACTCGGGCAACCTTGGTGGCTCCCACGGTCTGGGGCGCCTGGCCGACATCGCGGCGGCCACCCCGGTCGACGCAGGCATCCGCTATGTCATCGTCGGTGACGGGCTGGGGCGGGCGGCGCTGGAGGCGCGCACCCGCGGTCTGCCTCACGTGGAGTTCGTGGATCGCCAGCCCTGGGAGCTTCTGCCGCAGCTGCTGCGCACCGCCGACCTCGGGGTCGTGTCCCAGGATGCCTCCTCCGCTGCGCTGAGCACCCCCAGCAAGACCTACCCGCTGCTTGCGTCCGGCGTGCCCGTGCTGGCCCTCACCAACGAGGGCTCCGATCTCGCGGCGGTGGTGGAAGAGGGTGGAGGCCACCTCGTGCCCCACGGATGGAGTGCCCAGCGGGCAGCCGACGCGATTCGCGAGTGGCTGGACGGTGCCGACGGGGCGGCGCGGCGCCAGGCCGCCCGTGACCTCGCGGTGTCGACCTATTCGGAGGAGGCCGTCACTGCCGCCATGCGCAAGGCCCTGCGGGCGGTCTTCCCGTGAATTGGGCCCCTGACCCCAACCCGGCGCAGCAGGTTGTCGTCGACGCCTTGCGTGTGGACCGCGACCTCGAGGCCTTGGAGCGCGCGGTGGGGCGCGTTGGTGCGGACCGGGTTCTGGTGTGTGCCGAGGCCAACAAGGTCTCCGCCGCCGTCTCCACATCGCTCCGTGACTTGGGGGAGCCCTGGTCCTCGGCCGCGGACAAGTCCCAACGGCGCGCCGCAGCGTTGTACGAGGGTTTGGCTGAGGTCGCCCAATACGTCGCGGACCCGCGCTGGGGTCTGATCGAAGCTGCCGGCGTCGTAGCAGCCTGCGGTCGCCCATGGTCTGAGCTGGGCTCGGGCGATGTCGATGTCGTGGTCGCCTCCGAGGCGCTGGCGGTCTGGCACCGGGTGCTTGGCGAGCGGGGCTTCAAGGCGGCGAGCCGCACGGGGCACCAGACCAACCGTACCGAGTTCGTGCGAGACGCGGTCCAGCCGCAACGCATCGCTGTCAGCGATGCCTGCTTCGACCGCGTGTGGCTGCCTCTCGCCTTCGAGGACCTGGCAGGCAGATGGGTAGAGCGCACGGTGGAGGTCTCGGACGGCCTCCGCGTACTCGAGACGACGGACCTGCTCGTCCAGGTGGCCTTGCATACGTCGCTCCACAGCTTCGTGCGCTCGCCGGGGCTGCGGCTGCATCTGGACGTGGACCGGATGGCTCGGCAGGGCCCGGACTGGGACGCCGCATTCGATCAGCTGGGCGCGGTCGGGGGGGAGCGGCGGGCCTGGGTTTCCATGGCGATGGCGCGGGAGCTCCTCGGAACGCCCATCGACGCGGCCCGGTTGGAGACCCTGCGTCCTCCGGGCGTCGTTGCTGGCGGGGTGCGACGGCTGCTTCGAAGCGCCTCAGTGTTCGCTGGGGGGCGCAAGCTCGCCGGCCCCGGAGCGGTGCTCCTCGATGTGGCCGTCGACGACCGGGGTGCCCGTCGATGGCTGCGCGATGCCATCCTCCCGCCCACGGATTGGCTGGCCTCTCGCTACGGTAGTCATGGCCCTTGGCGCCTGCAGGCGCTGCGTTACCGGGATGCCCTGACCCGTTGGAGGCCGCAGTGAGCGACACCAAGAACCGAGCGGGCGCATGTCGACGCTCGCGGCGCAAGCGTGCCCTCGACCTGCTCGGCGCGTCGGCTGCCTTCGTGGCGACTGCGCCGGTGTCGGCGGGGGCAGCCGCGGCCGTGTGGGCGACCATGGGTCGTCCCATCTTCTTTCGGCAGAAGCGTGTCGGACTGAATGAGGAGATGTTCGAGGTCCTCAAGTTCCGCACGATGGCCCAGCCGAAGGCGGGCTCCTCGTGGCATGGCAGCGATGGACAGCGCATCACGCCGGTGGGGCGGTTCCTCCGCAAGTCGAGCATCGACGAGCTGCCGCAGCTGCTGAACGTCCTGAAGGGCGACATGAGCCTTGTTGGGCCTCGGCCTCTGCTCGAGGCGTATCTGCCGGTGTACACGGAGCGACAGCAGCAGCGGCACGATGTGCGGCCGGGCATCACGGGCTGGGCCCAGGTGAAGGGCCGCAACCTGCTCACCCTTGGCCAGCGCCGGGACCTCGACGCTTGGTATGTAGAGAACTGGTCGTTCTCTCTGGACATGCGCATCCTCGGGAAGACGGTGCTCCAGGTGGTGCGCGGCTCAGGGGCGAAGCCGGTGGGCAAGATGTCGGACGTCGACGATCAGGGATTCGAAGCCGCCTTGCTGGCCTTTCAGCAGCGGCAGCGGGAGGCGACATGAGCTTGGTGATGCCTGGGTACCGATGGCGCAAGCCTGAGGCCACCGATGTGGAGGCCATCTACGCGTACCGAAACGCTGCGGCAGTGACCAGTGGGGTAGGGGGCTTCTCGACGGGGATGAGCCGGGCCGACGTGCTGTCTTGGATCGACCACCACCGCACGAGCCGCAACACCGAGGTTTGGGTCATCGCCGACCCCGAAACCAACGAGGCCGTCGGGCATGGTGGCTACTATGCCATCGACTACCGGCGGGGGAAGGCGGAGCTCGGGCTGGCGCTGGCGCCTTCGCAGCACGGCCGTGGCCAGGGCGGGCGCTGCCTGGCCTACCTGTGCGACTATGCGTTCAAGCAGCTCCGGCTCCATCGCTTGGAGACCTTCAATCTCGCGACCAACGGCAAGATCGTGACGATCAAGACGGGGCTGGGCTTCGCCCTCGAGGGCACGATGCGGGACTACCAGTTCAAGGACGGCGAGTACGTCGACGTCAATGTGATGGCGATCCTCGCGCCGGAATGGCGGGGGGTCCCGGAGAAGTATCGCTAGGGCCGAGCGCTGGGCGGGTCTCTCGCGTCTTGGCCGCGGTTCTGCCAGCTTGCCGAATGTGGGCGTACGTGGCCAGTCCGGCGCAGATGGCCCACGACGCCGCCATCGTCGAGTAGGACAGCAGCAGGGTCGCGGCGAAGATGGCGAGAAGCGTGTCCGCGACGAAGCCTAGGGCGCGGTCCCGCCGGATTGTGCGGTACCAGTCGAGGATGGCGAAGGCCCAGAGGCCCAGTCCGATGAGGCCGAGGTCGCCGAACAGCCTGAGACCGGACTGCATGGGCGTCGGAGTCTTCACGATCCGGAGCTGCTTGCTGAACATGGTGTTGTACGACATCTGCCAGGTCGCTTCGAGGTCTGCGCCGCCGAGCCCGTAGCCGGTCGCTGCGAACCAGGGCTTCTCTTGCATGATGAGTCGGGTGAAGTCCTCTTTGCGCGCCACCAGGTAGGTCGGGCGGTCCCAGAGGCGCTCGGCAATGCGGCTCTGGAAGATTCCCCGGCCCACGTCCGTGGAGCCCATACCCACGAGGCCTGCGAGGACCACGAGGCCGGGAAGGAGCAGAACACGCCCGCTGCGGAGGCCTCGCGCGAGGGCGGCAATACCCAGGAATGCCATCGCCGCAGCCAAGGCAAGGTACGAGCTCGTGGAGAACGTGAGAAAGAGTGCGCCGCCGAAGAACAGGAATGTGAGAAACCAGAACTGCTGCTGGGCCACCGTGCGTGCTCCTGCGAAACGCAGGTTGGTCAAGAGCAGGGCGACCACGAGCCAGGCACCCAACATCTTGGGCTCGCCGGAGAGCCCGCCGAGCCTCGAGACCGACACACCTTCGCCGAGCGCAATCTCGGACTCTCCGTTCCAGGCCTTGCCTGTGGTGATGTACATCAGGGCCCCCCCGAGAACGGAGGTCGCGCAGCCAGCCAGAAAGCCGTTCACGATGGCCCACGCCTGTGACGGCGTCTTTGCACGAAGCGGCACGATCGTCGCGGCCAAAGCTGGCAATACGAACGAGAGGTACTGTACGGGCATCTTGTAGATGGTCTGACCGTTGCCCAATCCGAGCATCTGGGCCAAGCGATAGCGCTGAAGGACGCCGTACTCGGCCATGCTCCACACGAGCGTGACGGCAGTTGCCCAGACCAGGAGGGGCCAGAAGCCCCGTAGGACCGAAAAACTCTTGGGGCGCTCCCCCATCAGGAATGCGAGGGCCAAGATGTACGGGCCGAGGATGAGGTACCAGCGGAGGCTGACCCCTAGCTCCATTCCCGGGAAGTACAAGGGCAGGATGAAGCCACACAGCCACAGCTGCCGACGGGGGCGCCGCATCAACAAGGCCAAGGCCAAGCCGAGCAACGCGAAGAGTGCAGCGTTGAGGGGACGGCTGTTCACGAACGGTGGCTAACCTGCCGGCGGGTCAACGCGCGCAAGCGTCGCGCAGCTCGACAGCACGCTGGGCCGTCTTGGCATAGCGCAGTGCTCCGGATTCTCGGATGACCGCCTCGCATGCCCTCAGTCGACCGACCTGAAGTTCGATCTCGGCTTCTGCGAGTCCGAGCTCCGGGGAGGTGTCACCCATCAGACGAAAACGATGGAGGACCTCCCGCGCCGCCGCTGGGTCGCGGAGGGCGTGGGCCCTCACCAAGTCGGCTCGGAAGGCCGGGTGGTCGTTGCTGGCCTCGACCAACATGGGGATGGCCGCGTCCGCTTGCTCCAGCGCTACCCACACGCGCCCCTCGTGGCCCTTGAGTCGAGTGTCGTGGGGGCGAGAGCCCCGCGCACTCTGGACATAAGCAAGGGCGTCGGCCGCTCGGCCCGTCGACACCAACAGTCTCGTCACCTCCCCACTGAAGCCACCGTCCCGCGCGGCCAGCTGGAAGGCCAGCAGGGACACCTCCGGGTCGTCGTCTCCGATTCTCCGGCCGAGCATCTGGAGGATGACGGGGTCGCAGTCTGCGAGGCGGTCGACCCACACCAGCCCCTCGGGTACGGTTCTGTACGCGCGAAGCATCAACTTCCAGCGGGAGTGCCAGCCTTCGAGGCACAGGGCGCGCCCCCATGCGTCTGCCGTGGCCACGACGTCGCCTTCTCGCCGTTCGAGCTCCGCCAGCAAGATCCACAGTCTCAGGTCGTTGGGGCGCAGCGTGGCCGCCCGACTCAAGGTCGGCCGTGCCGCATCGGCACCGTCTCGCAGCAGCTGCTCCGTGCCGATGTGGCGCAGGGCATCCGCGTCGTGTCCCTTCCTCTCGACCAGCGCGGCTCTCGTGTCCTCGCCATCTTCTGCGGTACGCGCCTCGTGGAGGCTCCACTCCCAACGCCATGGCGTGATCGAGGACACCCAGGGAGTGTTCGAGGTGGACTCCTCCAGCAGGGATTCGGCGCCTTGTTCCGCGGCCGCATGCACACTCACGGCCATGGCCGATGCGAGATGTGCCACAGCGAGAGCGAGCAAGGCAATCCGTGTGACAACACCTGGTCGGTGGAGCGAGGCCGTGTGGTGGGTGGCGGCGGTCGCCAGGACCGCCAGGGCGACCAGGATGATCGGAATCTGGAGGGGGAAGTCCACCATGGCGTGGGTGAGGAGGGCGGCCGCGGCGGCCGCCCAGGGGCGGCTCGTGTTCCGGAGGCCCCCGACCACCAGCACGGCGGCCAAGCCTCCAAGAAGGGTGCCCGCCACCCCGTGTTCCATGATCCACTGAAGTCCATCCGCATGGGCGTGGGAGACCAGGTGGTACTCACGGTCGCCGCTGCAGAAGGGGTAGATGGCCTCGAAGGTTCTCGGTCCACTCCCTACCAACCAGAAATCCGGCAGGCACTCGAGGACCCCTGCATAGATGGCTGCTCGGTCCTCCCGCATCCCCGGGGTGCCCACGACCATGTAGGCACCGTAGAGCACCGTCGTCGCAGCTACCATGGCCCCGATGCGGGTGGGCGTGCCGATCCATCTCCAGGATGCCAAGACGAAAAGCCCTACGAGCAGGGCAAGCGCCGCTCCCGTAGATGCGGCCATGGCAATCACGATCGTTGCGAGGAAGCCCGCGAGGATGGCGATGCCTTTCTGTTCGTTCCGGCGTGCAGTCATGACCCGGTGCGCACAGATCACGGCACCGGCTGCGGCGAGGCTTGCTGCATGATTCGGGTTCACGAGCGGACCCAGAAGCGTCTCGGGTGTCGAGCGCGGAGGCATGAACCCCAACACTTTGTGTAGACCCAGGGCGGGATGGGCAAGGGCCACGAGAGCGTGAAACATCGTCGCCCATACGGCCCACTTCGAGAGGCGTCGTGACGAGGCTCGCCCCAGAAGGACCGCCAACCCGACCACGAACCCGAGCACGAGCACCCATCGCGTGAGGTCCAGCAACGCCCAGGTTGGCTCCACCCCTAGGGTGGTCCAGCTTGCCCCCCCGACCATGGCGTGGGTGCCTGGCGCGAGAACCGAGGCCAGCATGGGTGGCACAGGCAGCCAGCCCAAGAGGCCCGCCAGGGCCAGAAGGAACGTCGCAGCGATCACCCGGCGCGCGTTCCGGAGTCCCTGGAGCCGCTCCGGAGGCTGCATGGCAAGCACGGCGAGCAAGGAAAAGAGCGCGAGATGGCTCAGGGTCGGACCCCACCAACGCATGCCGCCCATCGCCGCCCAGGTGGGCAGAGCGGCCGCCACCAACCCGGCCAACAGGGCGCTCCGCTTCACTCGACCCTTGGTCCGCCCCCGGCTCACGTGCCTCCATCCCGTTATGTGGCCGGTCTACTCTGGAGCCGCAGTGTCGGACCCGTTCGCGACCGAGCCCGAAGAATCTGCTCTTCAGCTTCGACTGGACGACATCATAGCGATGCTCTGGATGGAGCGGAAGGTCATCGTGGGCATCGTGGTCGCTGCGGTGGCGGTTGCAGCCCTCGTGTCGTTCGTGATGGAGCCCAAGTACACGGCGCGCACCATGATGATGGTGAGTGCCAAGTCGGGCAAAGAGGTCAACGTCGGCCGCGTGGTCGATGAGAGCTTCAATGTGGTGTCGTACTCGAAGTTCCAGAACACCCAGGTGGAGATTCTTCGATCGTCGAGCCTCCGCGTGCAGGTGGTCGAACGCTACCGTGCCGCTGGCTTCGAAGGGCTGGACTACGAATCGGCCCACAAGGCGCTGCTGGGCATGATGACCATCAAAGTCGTCCGCGACTCGGAGCTCATCGAGATCGGCATCGAGCACTCGGATCCCGAGAAGGCAGCGATTCTGGCGAACCTCTGTGCAGAGGTGTACCGCGACTCCAACCTCGAGACCGTGCGCACCGCTTCCAGGGAAGCCATGGAGTGGCTCGGGGACCAGATGGCGCGGCATCGTCAAAAGATCGACGACGCCTCCGGGACGCTGCGGGAGTTTCAGGAAGTCAACGAGTTTGCGGACGTGGAGGAACGGATCACGACCCACTCGGCGCGCCTGGCGAACATCAACTCGGACTACGGCGAGATTCAGAGCGCCCGCATCCAGCAACAGTCCTCGATCGATGCTCACCTTCGCATGCTGAACGCGGAGCAATACGAGGCGCTGACGGCCGAGATGGGTTCGCCCCTCGTCGAGGCCCTCGAGAAGCAGTGGGCTGATGGCGTCACGAACCATGCCAGTGTGGCCTCACGCTACGGCGAGAAGCACAACGAGTACGTCCGCTCGCAGGCTCGCCTCGACGGCATTCGTGAGGCGCTGCACTCGGAGGTCCTGCGCAACATCGACGCCGAAAAAGCCCGCCTGAATGTGCTGAAGCGGCAGGAGTCCGACCTCGAGACTCAGTCCCGCGCTGCGAACATCGATATTCTGGCGCGCCAGGAGCTGAACGAGCGCTACACCCGGCTTCAGCTCGACGTCGAGCGGAGCCAGGAGCTGCACAAGATGATGCAGCGCCGGTACGACGAGCTGGACCTGGCGGCGGCGACCCAGTTGAACAATGTTCGCATCATCGACCCCGCCACTCCGCCTGGCGGTGCCTCGAGCCCCAACGTGCCTCTGAACCTTGCTCTGGGTGCCGTCATCGGCTTGATGCTGGGGGTGGGCGTGGCCTTGGGCCGCGAGTACATGAACGACACCATCGGCTCCGCGGTCGATGTGTCAACCTACTTGAAAGTGCCGTTCCTCGGGGCCATCCCGAAGCTTCCCGAGGAGGTCGACAACCGTGGTGAGGGCGCCATGTACGCCCACACCCACCCTCGCAGCCTCCATGCGGAGGCCTACCGTGCCATCCGAACCGTGCTGCAGATGCACCCCCAGGGGCCGTTCCATCGCTTGCTCGTGACCTCTGCGTCCGTCGCCGAGGGGAAGACGAGCACCACCATCTCGATGGGCACGTCGTTCGCCCAGCTCGGGAAGCGGGTCGTGGTGGTCGATGGAGACCTACGCCGCCCCCGGGTGCACTCCGCCATGAGCATGGAGCGGGTCCCCGGCTTCACCGACGCCCTCGATGGGGTCCCGCTCGACGAGTGCATCACGCCAACGCAGGTCGATGGCCTGTTCACCATGTCGGTGGGGACGAAGAGCTTCGGTGGGCGGCTGGCTGAGGAGCTGGCGTCTGACCGTACGGCCAACATCCTCGCGAAGCTCGACGAGCGCTTCGACCTCGTCCTCATCGACACGCCGCCCACCGGCTTGGTGGCCGATGCCGCGATTCTGTCCCGGCTCGTGGATGGAGTGGTGTTCGTGGCTCGGGCCCACACGGTGTCTCGGTACGAGATTCGGCAGGCCATCGAGGGGATGCAGAAGGTCAACGGCACCATTCTCGGTGTGGTGGTGAACGCCATCGACCCCAGGCGCTCGCGCGGCGGCTACGGCTACCGCTATGGCTACGGCGGCTACGGCGGCTACGGCGGCTACGGCGGGTATGGCTACGGCGACAAGGCTGCGTATGGGGATCCGGACGTGAAGCCCGAGCCGGCCTGATGCTGCTCGTGTACGAGCCCGCTGCGGGCGGGCATCACCTCGTGTACCTGCAGTACATCCTCGAGGGCGCTGCGGCTCGAAACTTGGACGTTCGCCTGGTCACGAGCGAAGCCCTGAAGGAGAGCCCTCACTTCGTGGAGCGGCTCGGGGCCTTCGGCGTGCCGATGGACACGGTCATGGCGTCTCCACCCGCCGCCGGGCTGGGGGGCCTTCGGCATCACGTCCGTGCGCTGCGTCGAGCGGTACGGAAGCATCAACCTGCCGATGTGCTGATTCCGTACCTCGATGGACTGCTGTACGCGCTTCCGCTGCTTCCTCGGGGGCCGCGGTACCACGGCATTCTCTTCAGCCCGACGCCGTTCACCCACCCACAGAAGCGTCATCTCGCCCGGCTCTCTCTGGCCTTGCGCCGCGTGGCTTCTCTCCACCATCTCGACGCCCACCTGGTGCAGGACGTGGGGCATCGGAAGCTGCACTGGTTGGCGGACCCGGTCCCCGCCAATCCGCCCCAGCCCCACGTCCGGGAGGGTCTGGGGGTGGACCCGTCTCGACGCATGGTGCTCGTCGCGGGGGTGCTGACCCGTCGAAAGGGAGTTGCTGAGCTGCTTCGCGCCGCGTCGGATCCGGGATGGCCGTCCAATGTCGATCTCGTGCTCGTGGGGCGGCCGGATGACGAGGTTCGGGCCCTTCTCGAACGCCCGCAGCCCGCCCACGTCGTGTCGCGGAACGAGCACGTCAGCGATGACGATTTCGCTCGGTGGTTCCAGGCGGCCGACGTGGTTGCGGCGACCTACCCCACCTACCTGGGTTCCAGCGGCATCGTGCTGAACGCGGCGGCCGCTGGCACGCCGCTGCTGGTTCTCGCTCGAGGCTGGATTGGCCGCGCGGTGCAGGAGAACGGGCTGGGCGTCGCCGTGCCCGACCTCGAGCCCGCGTCGGTTCTGCGAGGACTCGAGCGGTCGCTCGCGATGGCCGTCGACCCCATGTGGGAGCCGACTCCATCGTTCGTAGCGGCCCACAGCGTGTCCGCCTTCCAAGAGCAGCTGTTCCGCTACCTCGCCTGATTGCAGTACCAGTCGTAGGTCGCTGCGATGCCGTCCCGAAGTCCGATGCGTGCCGTCCAGCCGAGGTCCGCGAGACGGGACACATCCAGGAGCTTCCGGGGCGTGCCGTCGGGCTTGGAAGGATCGTTGACGATGTCGCCATCGAAGCCCACGACGTCGGCGATGAGCTGGGCGAGCTCCAAGATGGAGATGTCCTTGCCGGTCCCGACGTTGACGAGATCGACGGGGGCGTCGTGCTCCAGGAGGAAGACGCAGGCGTCGGCCATGTCGTCGACATGCAGGAACTCCCGGCGGGGCCGGCCGCTGCCCCAGATCTCCAGGGCCTTCTTCCCCTGCTCCTTCGCTTCGTGGCACTTGCGAATCAGGGCAGGCAGCACGTGGCTCGTCTGCAGGTCGAAGTTGTCGTTGGGGCCGTAGAGGTTGGTGGGCATCACGGAGGTGTACATCAGCCCGTGCTGGCTACGAATGGCTTCGCAGAGCTTGATGCCCGCGATCTTGGCGATGGCGTAGGGCTCGTTCGTGGGCTCCAAGGGGCCCGTCAGCAGGTGGTCCTCCCGCATCGGCTGCGGGCACTCCCGCGGATAGATGCACGAGGAGCCCAGGAACAGCAGTCGAGGGACGCCCGCTTGGGCGGCGGCTGCGATGGTGTGGGTCTGGATCTGGAGGTTGTCCAGGATGAACGACGCCCGCTGGGTGTTGTTCGCGTGGATGCCGCCAACCTTGGCTGCGGCGAGCACCACGAGGTCCGGACGCTCAGTCGCGAAGAAGTCCTCGACATCTTGCTGGCGGGTCAGGTCGAGGGTGGACCGCGTCGCGGTGATCAGGTTCTTGTAGCCTCCGGCCTGGAGGCGCCGAACGACGGCAGAGCCTACGAGGCCTCGATGGCCGGCGACGAAGACGCGTGCGTCAGGGTTGATGCTCACGAGGGTGCTTCTCCTTCTTGGCCATCGGAATCACGTTTCCGGCGCCAGGGGGTTCGAACTCTGGCACGAGGCCCTTCAGGGCGGCGAGCACGTGACCCTTCTCCGGAGTGCCGTCGAGCAGCTCGTCGACCTTGGGGTGCAGGCTGACCCAGGGGGTGGGTTCGCCGGTGCCGATGTAGATCTTCGGGTGGCGGGTCTTCCTGGCCTCTTCGGCGTTGGTGGAGAGCTCCTCGAAGAGCTTCTCGCCGGGGCGCATGCCGGTGTAGCAGATCTCGATGTCGGTGCCGGGACGTAGCCCCGAGAGCCGGATGAGGTCTTCTGCGAGCTGCGTGATCTTCACCGGCTGGCCCATGTCGAGCACATAGATCTCGCCGCTGTTGCCGTCGGCTCCCGCCTGGAGGACCAGCTGTGCGGCTTCGGGGATGGTCATGAAGTAGCGCTGCATGTCGGGATGGGTGACCGTGACGGGGCCCCCCTTGCGAATCTGCTCTTGAAACAGGGGGATGACGCTGCCGTTGCTTCCGAGCACGTTCCCGAAGCGAACGGTGACGAACACCGTCGAGCCACGCCCGGCCATGGACTGCACGACCAGCTCCGCCACGCGCTTGGTGCAACCCATGACGGACGTGGGGTTCACGGCTTTGTCGGTGCTGATCATGACGAAGCGGCTGACATCGTGGCGGAGGGCGGCCTCAGCGAGCGTGAGTGTGCCGCCCACGTTGTTCTTGATGGCCTCTCCAGGGTTCCACTCCATCATGGGGACGTGCTTGTGGGCAGCTGCGTGCAGCACCAAACCAGGTCGGTGGGCCTCCAGCAGATCGTCGAGGCGGCCCGCATCGGTGATGTCGGCGATGCACGGCACCACCTGCATGTCGGGGAAGCGAGCGTGGATCTCCCGATGGATGTGGTAAAGCGCGTTCTCGGCGCGCTCGACCAGCATCAAGGTGCGCGGCCGGTAGGTGCCGACCTGGCGGCACAGCTCAGACCCGATGGAGCCTCCGGCGCCCGTCACCATGACGACTTCGTTCCGGATCATGTCACTGAGCTGGTGCACGTCGAGGTTCACCGGGTCGCGACCGAGGAGGTCTTCGATGGCCACCTCGCGGATCTGGTTGATGGTCACCTGGCCGTCGATCAGGTGCTCCATGTCGGGCACTGTGCGCACGGCCACGCCCTCCACGGACACGGCCTCCACGATGCGACGCATGTCTGCGCCTGTCGCCGTTGGGATGGCGATGACGACCTCAGAGATCTCGTGCTCGCGGATGATGGCTTCTGCGGTGTTGATGGTTCCCTTCACTGGGATGTTGTGGATGAACATGCCCAGCTTGTGCACGTTGTCGTCGACGAAGGCGACCGGCTCGTAGCGGGGTTGCATGTTGCGCAGCATCTCCCGTACGAGCGCCTCCCCAGCGTCGCCCGCACCTGCGATCAGGACGCGCCGACGGGACGAGGGCGTGGTGCCCTGCTGCTCGATCCGGTTCGCTACCTGTGCGAAGGCGCGAACCGCAAAGCGAAGACCACCAGCGATGGCCATGGCGAGCATGAACTCGAGCAAGAGCACCGAGCGCGGGAAGCCGGTCTGTCCCGCGAACAGCGCCAGCGCGAACACGGCCGACGACAGCACCGTGGCCTTTACGATGCCCTCGAGGTCACGCTGGCCCGCGTACTTCCACATCCCTCGAAACAGGCCGAAGTAGCCGTAGCTGGTGGTCCGCATGGCCAGCAGGAGGCACATCCAGGCCCACCACACCGGCTCGCGGTACTGGTCGGGCACATCGAAGTCGAACCGAAGCTGGAACGCACCGATCCACGCGATGGACCACATGACCAAGTGCACGGCCACGACGAGGTACCTTCGGTAGGCCAGGATGGCGTTAGGGAGGTTTGCGTCCATGTGAACCTCATGCCGAACGAGGCATCAACATGACCCGTCCGAAGCGAGCAAGCCACTCTCTTCCTGTCGTCGGCGTGGCCGCGAGGGCGTCCGGACCCGGGCGTGGAGGCGTGGTGCGTTTCGTGAACGCCGTGGTCCCGCACCTCACTGAGGTGGACGCACGCCGCATCTTCGTGGGCCGCGGTCCGGGAGGTCGACCCCATGGTTGGACTGCGCTTCGCCAGGCCCGTGGTACGGAACTCACCTTGTTGAATGTGTCCGTGCGCTGGCGGAGCCTGCTCCGCGACATGCTGTTCTCTGGGGCCGCAGGGGGACCCTACGCGATCCACCTTCACGGCGTGGACCGGGCCTTCGCCGAGCGTGCCGCCCGCCGCGCGTTGGTCCGTCGTTGGTTCCGCGGCGCGGAGCGGGTGTTCACGTTGTGCAACGCGCAGGACGCGTGGCTCGAGCATCTAGGGGTGGGGCCCGAGCGGGTCTTTCGCACGACCACGTGCTTCGAGCCCGCTGAGGTGCCCGGTCCCAGCGAATACGCGCGCGACGAGCCTCATGTGGTCTACATCGGGCGGGTGGAGGCGGGGAAAGGCCTCCGTCGTCTGCTGGCGGCCCTCGAATGGATGGGCCCCCGGGCGCCTCGGACGACAGTGGCTGGGGTTGGCGGTCTATTGCCAGAGCTCCGCCGGAGGGCGAGGGACGCTGGCCTCGACGTGGCTTTTCCTGGGTGGGTGCAGGGCTCCGAGAAGTGTGCGCTGTTGGCCTCGGCGACTGCTGGGGTGCTGCACAGCTCGGAGGAGGCATGCCCGGTGTTCGCGCTGGAGGCGCTCGCGAGCGGTTGCCGTCTGGTGGCCTCCGATGTGGGGGCCCTGCCCGACCTCGTGGGGGACCAGGGAACGGTGCTTCCGGTCGACGTGGGGGTCGAAGCGCTGGCGCTGGCGCTGATCGAGAGTGCAGAGGCGCCACCGCCGAGCGCGTCACGTGCCGTGGCTGCCTTCCATCCATCGAACGTCGGCGGGCGCCTCGGTGGCGAACTGGCCCAGGCGGTCAGGGCACTCGCATGAGTCGGCTCGCCATCACGGTCGATCACGAGCTTCCTTCGCAAGGGGGAGATCCGGACTGCTGCGGGATTCAGCCTGCGGCCCGCATCGCGAAGGTGTGTGCTCGGTTCGACGCGCCCGTCACCTGGTTCCCCGACGCGCTTGGGTGGGGTGGGCATCGCGGCGTTCACGACCAGCTTCGGGGCTTCCTGGATGCGGGACACGAGCTCGGCGCCCACGTGCATCCAGAGCACCGGGAGGCCGGAGGGTCCTGCGACCGGACCGCCAGGCTCGACGCGTTGGTGTCGGAGACCGTGGAGTGGGTGACTGGCATTGGGGCTTCACCCGTCGCCGTGCGGGCTGGGGCCTGGCGTCTTCCCTCGGGGGACCGCTGGGGAGACACGATGCGCGCCCACGGGCTGCAGGTGGACAGTTCGGTCGTGCCGGGACGACGGCTTCGTGGAACCTACGACTTCCGGTCGGCGCCGTCATTGGGCGTGTGGCGCTTTGATGGGCACCCCGCCCAGCTGGCCGCGGACGGCTCCTTGGTGGAGGCGGCCGTGGCGACGGCACGGATCGGTGCGCTTCGTGACCTGGGAGGGCTCGTTCGGCTGCGAGGGGGAGCGCCTGGTTGTCACGCGCCTCGAAAGAGAACGGCCATCCCGTGGCGGCTTGCGGCGCTGGGCGTCGCGGCCCTCGACCCTTGTGCGCACCCGTCAGGCAACCTGATGTCAGTGCTGCACATCGGGTCGCAACGGCCCCTGCACGTCTGTGTCCTGCATACGCAGCGCTTCTCGATGAGCGCGGAGCGTGGGCTCTCAGCTTTGCTGGGCTTTGCTCGGCACCAGGGATGGGCCCTGACCACGCTCTCGGATGGGGCGCTGGCGTGCGTGTGATCTTCGTCGGAGGCGTGGGCAGGTGCGGCAGCACAGCACTCGGGGCTGCCCTTGGCGCGGCGCCTGATGCCGCCTACGTCGGCGAGCTGATGTGGCTGGGTAGGGACCTCGAAGAAGACCGACAGTGCACGTGTGGGCAGGCCGCATCCCGGTGTCCCGTCTGGGGCCATGTGTCCGTGCGCCTCTTGGCAGAGGGCTGGCGCCCGGGAATGTCGACCGGGAAACACTTGCCTGCACTGCTGGCTGCCCTGAGCGAGCGGACGGAGGCCAACGTTCTGGTGGACTCCAGCAAGCGGCTGTCGATGGCCTTTCGCCTCCGCGCGGTGGCCCCCACGACGTTCCTGTGGATCCGAAGGGCCTGGGCCGACGGCCAGTGGGTCCTTCGACGCGAGGGGCGCGTGGAGCAGGCCGGGTTCAACCGCTGGACGGGCGCAGTCTGGTTCGCGCGGAGGCGGCTGGAGGTCGATCTCGCTGCTCGGTTGCTTCCGGGTTGCGAACTCACCCACGCAGCGCTCCTCGAACACCCGGACGACACGCTCGCTTTGGCCCGGAGGACGTGCGGTCTGACAGGGATGGGGGGCCTCGATTTGGCGTTTCCTCACGTCCTCACGGCGAACCGGTGTCGTTTCCTCGATGGGGGGCGATTGGGTGAGATACCATTTCAGTAGGGCTGATCCTCCTCGGTTCGTTTCCCGTAGACTTGTGAGAGGATCCCCTCCCGACCCCTTTTCCTGGAGTTGTCATGACCACCCTCCTGATGTTGGCCACCACTGCGGCGCTAGCCGTTGACGTCAACTGGTTTGCGAGCATCGAGGGCGACACGTCGTCCGATCTGACGACCGGTTGGGACGTCGTGGCCTCTGGCGGTGCGGCGTGGGTTGGGGGTGACTTCGACACCGAGCTCACTGTCGGAGGCACGACCGTCACCAGCTTCGGTCTTGATGACGTCTACATCGCCAAGTACTCGGGTTCGGGTAGCCCCCTCGGCGTCTTCAGCTTCGGGTCCGACAACAACGACCATATGTATGGGCTCGCTCCCCATCCCGATGGCGGCGTCGTGGCCATTGGCACGTTCGTCACCCCGATCGACATCGACGGAACGTCCTACACCACCACGGGCTCCGCAGACGTCTGGATCGTCCGGCTGAACGCGTCGGGCAGCGTGGTGTTCGCCAAGACGGTGGGCTCGCCTGGATACGACTACCCCTACGCGATCGATGTGGATCCGGTCGGAAACATCGTGGTGACTGGGCAGTTCGCGGGCTCCGCCAACCTGGACGGCCTCACGTCACGTCACGAGGGGGGCCGCGACGCATTCGTGTGGAAACTGGACTCCAGTGGGAACACCCTTTGGGTGCGCACGATCGGCGGCGCGGAAGACGACATCGGACGGGACGTCGTCGTCGGACCGAACAACAATGTCTACGTCGTGGGCCAGTACCGGGCGACGGCCACCACCGACGACGGCAACGCAGTGTCGAGTGCCGGCGAGGAGGACATCTTCGTCGCGAGCCTGACCCCCGCCGGCGTGACTCGTTGGCTTCGAAGTGCTGGTGGGCCCGCGGAGGATCGCGCCAGGGCCCTTGCCATCGGCAACGACACCGAGCTGTACTTCGCAGGGGAGATCGACGACGACGCGCTCTTCGGGACCACCTCGGTCGCCGCACCTTTGGTGGACACCATGTACGCCGCCGCGGTCGACCCCGCGACGGGGGCTCTGGCATGGGTGAACGGCTCCGACGCGACGGGAGAAGTGAACGGCCTCACGCTCGTGCATCCGACGCTGCTTGTCATGTCGGGCGCGTTCTCTGGCCCCGCTACCTTCGATACGGTGTCGCTGACCAACCAAGGTGGCCGCGATGGCTACTTGGTGGGTGTCGACACGGCAACGGGGGCCTACACGAAGGGTGTGGGCTTCGGCGGCCCCGGCGAGGACTGGTTCAAGCGTGTCTATGGCGAGCCTGGTCGCAACGTCTTCTTTGCCACGGGGGCGTACTCGAGCGATGGCGCCGTCTTCGATCAGTACACGACCTCCGCATTCGGCCCAACGGACGGAGTCGTGATGGAGCTGCCCCGCGCCCAGTTCCGCTAGCCCTCGGACTGCAGGCTAGGAGGACCAGGCCCATGACCCTCCTCCTCCTCCTGGCCTGCACCCCCGACCCCACCCCGACCCCCGCGGCCGAGGCCACCCTCACCGTGGGCGCCATCCCCATGGTCCCGACCCTGACGTGGTCCGCCCCCGACGGCGCCACCGTCCGCGTCGACGGCCCGGAGTCCTTCACCACCCCCCCCGGCGACCCGGCTGCAGGCCTCCCCATCTTCGGCCTCGCCCCCGCCACCGACCACACCCTCACCCCCATCGACGCCGACGGCACCGAGCTCCAACCCGTCGCCTTCCGCACCCCGGACCTCCCCGACGGCCTCTCCCGCATCACCGTCGACCTCACGGATCCCGACGCCTCCACCCTCGGCGACGGCCTGGTCGCCCTGTCGGTCGCGGCCCAGTTCGGCTCGCACTTGGCCCTGGTCGACACCGAGGGCGTGGTCCGTTGGTGGTTCGCCGCGGACGACGGCATGACGGTGGCCTCCCCCCAGGTGACCCTCGACGGCGAGGGGCTCTGGCTGGCCCAGCACGAAGCGGAGCGGGAGGTGGACCTCGGCGTGGCCACCCGCGTGTCCTGGGACGGCCGCGACCGCCGCGACGTCCGCACGCCTCGGGCCCACCACAAGCTGCTCGAGCTCCCCGACGGCCGTCTGGCCTACCTCAGCCACACCACCGAAGACGTGGTGGCGGAAGGCTCGACCCGCACGGTCCTCACGGACCGCATCGAGGTGGTGGAACCGGAGACCGGCGACGAGCCGGAGGTGCTGTTCGACTTCCTCGACACGACAGACCCGTGGTCGCCTTGCTTCCACGCCGACCGCCCCACCAACAAGTGGGACTACACCAACGTGTACGAGTGGACCCACAGCAACTCGCTGATCCACGTCCCCGAGGACGGGGCGTTCTACCTGATGTCCTGGCACCTGGACGCGCTGCTGGCCATCGACGACACGACGGGGGAGGTCCGCTGGCAGCTGGGCGGCCGCGACGCGACCCGCGCCTTCGCCGACCCCGCGGATGCCTTCGACCATGCCCACACGACCTGGGTCGACGCCGATCAGGCCTGGGTGTTCGACAACCGCGTGCACGCCCGCACGACGAGCCGCCTCATCCACTACGACCTGTCGTCGGACCCGGTGACGGTGCAGCAGGTGATCCTGGAGCCCGACGGCCGGAACGTGGGCTTCCTCGGCGATGTGCGGCCGGCCCCTGAGGGCCACGTGCTCGGCGCTTGGACGGTCCCGGGCGATGTGACGGAGCACACCCCCGATGGCCGCGAGGTGTGGCGCGTGAAGCTGGGCCCGGGCTCGGTGCTGGGACGCATCCGCTACATCGAGCGGCCCTGGTGACGGGATCGACGGCCCCCCAGGGCTTCCTTCGCGACACGGGCTGGTCCCTGCTGGCCTCCGTCCTGGCAGGCCCGCTGGTGCTGATCGCCGCAGTGGTGACGGCACGCTGGCTGCCCACGGACGCCCACGGGCAGCTGCAGGCCATGCTGTCGCTGCTGGCACTGATCGCGACGGTGGGCAACGGCGGCCTGGTGGCGGCGACGATCCAGCGCATGCGCGGCGCCGACACCCCTCCCGCCGAGGCCATCGGAGCCGGGCTTCTCGGGGTGACGGCCTTCGGGGCGCTGCTCGTGGGGGCCTTCGCCCTCGGAGAGCCCTGGCTGCGCGCCCGGGTGCTCCTGGACGCGCCCACCGGGGCGTACCTGGCCCTCGCGGCCCTGGTGCTGCCGACGCTGTGGGGCTCGATCCTCGGCGCCACGGCCCGTGGCCTGGGCCGCTTCGACTGGTGGTCCCGTGCCGAGCTGTCCAACAAGGGCGGACGCTTGCTGGCCTTCGGCGCCCTGGCCCTCGGCTGGCCCCCCAGCGTGCCCCTGGCCATGGCAGCGGTGCTCGCCGTGCAGGTGGGGGTGGCCCTCGGGCTCGCCGGGCGGGTCCTGGGGGCCACGGGTCGGCCCCGCCTGGACGCCGCTGAGCTGGGCGCGAGCCTGCGCTTCGGCAGCATGGCCTGGCTGACCACCGGCGCCCACCAGCTCCACGAGCGCCTCGACCTGGTCCTGCTGGCCGTGCTCCGCGGCGACCCCACGGAGGTGGCCATCTACGCGGTGGCGGTGGGCGTCGTGAACCGGCTGCGGGTGGTGCCCCTGGCCCTCGCCAGCGCGCTGTTCCCCCATGTCGCCGGCATGCCCGGACCCGAGGGCGCCCGCTTCACGGCCCGGGTCGCTCGGGTGGCGGCGGCGACGGCCATCGTCCTAGGCTTGCTGGTGGCCGCTGTGGCGCCGTGGGCCTTCCCGTGGCTGTTCGGCCCCGACTACGCGGCCAGCACGGCCCCTGCGTGGCTCCTGCTGCCCGGAGCGGTGGCGCTCACGCCCTACCTGGTGCTGTCCCGCTGGTTCCAGGCGGTCGACCGGCAGCAGGTCAACGTGCTGGCGCTGCTGCTGTCCGTGGCCCTGAACCTCGGCCTCAACCTGTGGTGGATCCCCACCCACGGCCTGCTGGGCGCCGCCGGGGCCAGCCTGATCAGCTACGGCCTCCAGGGCTCCATCCTCGCGGTGGCCTTCCTCCGCACCTCGGGCCTACCCCACACCGAGCTGTGGCTGCTGCGTGCGTCGGACCTGCGGCGGGAGGCCGCCTGATGCTCCTCCTCGCCGCCGCCCACCAGGCCCGGCCCGCCGGCGTCACCGACCGGGACCACGAGCCCCTCTACGACGCCGGTCTCCTCGCGACCCCGGACCGGATCCTCGCCCGCCTCCACGGCCGCGGGGCCAGCCACGCCTGCAAGGGCCTGGCCCGGGACGGCGACGATGTCCTCGCCTGCCTCGAGCGCGAAGTGCTCCGCCTCAGTCCCGACGACGACGGTGCCTACGGCATCGTCGAGCGCTGGTCCCATCCCCACCTCAACGACGTGCACCACGCCATCCGCCACAACGGGGCCCTGTGGGTGGCCTCCACCGGGGCCGACGCGGTGCTCGAGGTGCGCGGCACCGACGTGCAGACCCACCCCCTGGCCGGCCCGCTGGCCGACGGCGACCTCCGCACCCGCTCCCTCAAGCCCCACCAGGTGCACCCCAACCACCTGTTCGTGTGGCAGAACCGCGTGTGGGTGACCCGCCTTCACCAAGGCGACGCCGTGGTCGTCGGCGATCCGACCCAGCGGCTGTTCGTCGACGAGGAGCGCATCCACGATGGCGTCGTGCACGACGGTCGCGTGTGGTTCACGACGGTGGACGGCCGGGTGGTGTCGGTCGATGGGGCAGGGGAGCGGCAGGTCTTCGACCTGAACGACGGGCGGGGCCCCCTGGGCTGGTGCCGCGGCCTGGCCTTCCACGACGGGCTGCTGTGGGTGGGCTTCACCCGGCTCCGGGCGACCCGCTGGCGGCGGAACCTGGCGTGGGTGCGCGGCACGCTCCGGGGCCGCGTGGAGGTGAGCGACCGGCCGACGCGGCTGGTGGGGGTGCGGCTCGCCGACGGACCCGAGCTGTGGGGCGAGGTGGTTCGAACGGTGGACCTGGAGGGGCTCGGAGTGGGCGCCGTGTTTGGCCTCGTGGGCTAGCGCTTTCGCTGGCGTGCCCTGCTGGATCACTCCTTTGCGATGGACAGGTTCCCTCGGGCTGCTTCGGCGAGGCTGACCGCCCCGCGGGCCCTCGCTCTGCTCCGCTCGCGCAACCGGCGGATCAGCGACTGCGCCGCCGCGGGCGCATCTGGACCGAAGCGTGCTTCGAGCTCGCTCAGCAGTTCGGGACCGTCGAGACGCTCCAGAAGCGTCGCTGCGGCCCTGCTGGTGGTCTCGTCGTCGAGGCCGTCCATCAGGTCCTGGACGAGGGTGTCGAACGCGAAGGCGTCGGCGTCGACCCGCTGCGCTAGGACGTGCCGGGTCAGTGCTATGTGGCGCCCTGGGTCCGCTGCCGCCGAGCACCGGATCGCCGCAGCGCACGCCAGGCATCGGCCGTCTTCGGTCCGCCGGCTCTCACCAACGCCAGGTGGACCTCGGCGTAGGGGCAGGCCACGAGGGTCGATAGGAGCTCCGGGCCCAGCGCGTCACGGGCTGAGAGGGCGTCGACGGCCCGTGCACGAACCCGCGGCACTTCGTCCTCGCAAGCCAAGGCTTCCAGCCTCGCGTCGACCGAAGGAGGGGCCTCAGCCATGGCCGTGCTCACCCGTGTGATGCACTCCGCGATGCGCTCCACATCGGTCAAGGGGGTGCAGACCTGGCGGTAGCACCAGCGACCCTCCATGATTCGTGATGGCAGGGGGAGGGCCTCCCGTACTGCGCTGCGCACGTCGGCTTGAAGCCAAGACAGCCCCACGTGGTCGTCGGGGTGAAGGGTTCGCACCTTCGCGTCGAAGCCCACATCGCCCGACAAGACCACCTGGGCGGACCGGTCGACCCTCGCGTTTGGGTTGCCAGGCTGGAACCGCGGTGTGCCTGGAGGTAGCTCTGGTCCCTGCAGGGTCACCAGGTAGGTCAAGTTCTGCCTGGAGAGCCGAGCGCGCAGAGCTATGCCTCCGCGGCGCCGAACGAAGCCGTCCCCATCGGGCTCGAAACCACACGTTCGGAGCTGATGCTCCATCGCTTTCGCCCCCATCAGCTGCCCCCACAGCCAGTAGGACAGCGGCACGACGCCCAGGATCGCGCCGATGGCGAACAGGGCGCTGCTGGGGATTCCTAGATCGAACATCTCGACCTCCCAATGGGCTAGTCACGGGTTGTACTTCAGGACGCGACGCCGAGGTGTGGGTGGTAGGCCGGCCGACGCTGGGGCGGGTGCACCGCGTGCAGCAGAGCGAGTCAGATCGGGTCGTAGAGGTTGCCGCCATGTCGGGACTCAAGGGATGCGATCTCGGCCGCAGCCCCCTCCGCGAGCCCCTTCACCATCTCGAGTCCGTTTGGAAGGGCCTCGACCGTGCAGGTGAGGGCCGAAAGCTCGTTCTCCGTCAGGTTCTCGATTTCCTGGTGCAAGGCTTCGCAGCAGGACAACGCGTCTACCATGGTGGTTGCGGCTTCCAGAATGTGGGCGACCCCTGCTGCTGGCTGGACTGCTGGACTTGTTGGCTCTGTTGCTGCTGTTGGGCGACCGCGGACATGAGGACCTCTGGGCTGCACAGGTCCAATGCAAGCCGGAGGCCACTCGATAGTCAGGGTTGGTCGGTGCTCGGGTCCGTCGCGACGGATGTCGGTCCGCTGCGCTGACGGTAGGCGCTCGCCGTCGAGGCCCGGGGACGACCCGTTGGCTAGTGCTCGCCTGCACCTCCCGCTGGCTCACTCCTTCGCGATGGACAGGTTCCCTCCGGCCACTTCGGCGAGGCTCACGTTCCCGCGGGAAGCCTCCCGCGCCCGTTGCGTCAGAGTCTGGTGCAGCGCTTGGCTCGACGTGGGTAGCCCCTCGGCGAAGTGCTCTTCAAGTCTGTTGAGGAGGTCGGGGTGGTCCATGGAAGCGAGCATCTCGGCTGCGGCCTCTCCGTGGGCGTCGCTGGCCAGCGCCTCGATGAGCTCGCTGGCCAGAACATCGAAATCGAGGGGCTTTCCTGCCGGGTCCGCCCGGAGGCCATGCCGAGCGACGGCTACGGCGCCCTCGGCCCGCTGTCGACGGCTGCCGAATCGTCGCAGCTGGTTCCATGCTGCGACCGCGTGGGGTGTGCCGTGTCGAACCACGGCGAGATGAGCGGCAGTGTGTGGGCTGTTGGTGAGATGGGCCAACAAGGCCGGGGTCAGCTGGCCCCGGTCCGCCAGTGCTTCCATTGCCCGGACACGAACCAGGGGCACGGGGTCGCTCGAAGCCATCGTGGTCAGGACTTCGTCCACCGACGGGGCGGTGCTCAGGGCAGCCGTGGCGGCGGCAAGGGTGCCCAGGATGTCGTCGACATTCGTTCTGGGGCTCACGAGCTGTCGACTGTGCCAGCGCCGATCCACAAGCCGCGCAGGCATTGCCACGGCTTCTCGGACGACGTCTCGTGCGTCGTGCTGCAGCCATGAGATCGCCACGTCTGCATCTTCGTGGGTGACACAGACGTGGTCGTCGAAGTCGGCGTCACCGGTCCTCACCTGTGGCCCTGGGAGGCTGAGGGCCGAGGCGGGCGCGAATGTGGGGACGCCAAGGGGAAGTCTTGGCCCCGTGACCTCCAAGTAGATGCCTCCGCGCTCGTGGACGACGCGGGCCTCGAGCGCTTGTCCTTCCCATGGCACGAGGTGGTCCTCGCCTGTTCTCACCGACAGCTCCCCTAGGCGCCTGCGTACGCGCCGTTCGCCCTTCGCGAGTGACCACAGCAGCGGGACGAGAGGGGCGAGCACCAACAAGAGAAGGGCGAACCACATCGCATCGTTCAGGCTCATGGATGGCATGTATCTGCTCCAGTTCGGGAATCTTCTGGCGGCTTCTGCTCGACGCTAGGTGGTGTCAGCGGACCGGTGGGGCATAGAGCTCATCTCCGAAGCAGCCCTCGAGCTCGGCAATGGTGGAAGCGGCGGCCTCGGCATCGGCCTTGGCCTCCTCGACCATTCCGGGGATCTCCGCCAGGGTCTCCAGCAGCTTGGGGATTCGCTCGTTGTAGAGGGCCTCAGCCTCGGAGCAGACGCCGTGCAGTTCGTGCTGCGCTTTGGCGAAGTCCGTAGAAGACTCGACGAACGCCTTGGTGGCAGCCGTGCCCTCTTCGATGCCCTCGAACACGAGTCGTGCCTTGTCGAACGCAGCGAGCTTGCCTCCGATGTCCTTCGCGTGGTCCTTGATGGGCTTGACGACCTCCAACACGGTGGTGACACGGCCGGCGTTGGTGCTCAGCTCGCCTGCGACGCTGTCAAGCCCGTTCGTGAGGTCCAATGGCTCGGTCCCCAGCTTTTCGTCGATTTTGTCGTCCACCATGCCGAACACGACGCTGAGGGCCAGCACGACTGGGAGCCCGAGAGGGCCGCTGGTGCCGAGGATGCTTGTCTTGAGGGCGTCCTCGGCGATCATGAGCCCTGCCTGCAGGGACGTCTGTAGATTCACCTCTGCGATGTCCTGTGCTGCGTTCTTCATTGCCTCGAAGGCCTGCTGGGACCGCTCCTCTGCTTGCCGGGCCTTCTCCCGCATCTCGGGCAGGCCCGCTCCGACGTTCGCAACGGCCGCCAAGGCGCACGCCACCCCCCGCGATGTCAGCGACCGAGCCGTGGTACAGGGTTCCGTAGGCATCCACGATGTCGGCCGCGATCTCGACGCGGTCGACCAAGTCCTCGGTGGCGATGACCTCTGTCGCGATGGCGTACTCGTCGCGCTCTTCGGCGGCGAACAACGTACGCAGTTTCGTCTGCTGGTTTGCCAGGTACCCGTCGACGTCCGCGAGGCCGCCCACGACCCGGTCTGCGTCCGCCTGGAGGCTCGACGGGACCCGCGAGATCCAGTTGCCGCTGTTCGCCAGACTGCCGCCGCTCGTATCCAGCGCGGCGGCGATGGTGCTGGCCAGGTGAGGCTCTTCCTTCTCGAAGGACCCACCTTCCTCCGCCTGTGCCTCGCCCTCCATGCCAGCACCCTCGACCCCCGCCATTCCCGCCACGGCCCCGTTCCCGTAGGCCCCCTGAAACTCGACGGCGTTCTCCGACCCGAACGACGCTGCCTCGGGCACCGGCCCCTGCTGCGCCCCCTGCTGCTGGCTGGGCTGCTGGACTTGCTGGCTCTGCTGCTGCTGCTGGGCGACTGCGGACATGAGGACCTCCGGGCTGCACAGGTCCAATGCAAGCCGGAGGCCACTCGATAGTCGGGGTTGGTCGGTGCTCGGGTCCGTCGCGACAAGGGTCCCGACGGACGTCTGTCAGGCTCGGTCGGGCACGCTGCGCTCTGCAGCGAGGGCCGGTGCCTCCGGGCGGGGCGTCTCCGCCACCGCCACGCCGCCACCCTCGGCGCGGGCCAGGCTGACGCCACCGCGGACGCTGGGTCGCCGGGCGTCGCGCAGGGAGGCGACGAGCGGATGCAGCTCCCTGGGGAGGTCCTCTCCGAAGCGGTCCAGCAGGCGCCGGAGCAAGTCTGGAGGGTCGAGGCCCTCCAGCGCCTCCGAGACCCAGTGGGCCTGGGTGGGCTCGTCGAGGGCCGTCAGGAGCTCTGCGACGACGTCGTCCAGGGGGGGCTGGCCAGTCTCGAAGCGCCCCTGGGCGATGTGGCGGGCCAACGCGATGGCCCCCTGCGCACGCCGCTGGGTGTCGCTCGTGCCCGCAAGTGTGCGCCACGCCCGAATGGCATGGATGCCGCCGTCGCGCACCAGGGCAAGCTGTACTCCGGGGTCCGGACGGTCGACGAGCAGGGACACCAGCTCCGGCCTCAGGGTGCCGCGCTCCGCCAGGGCCTCGATGGCGCGGGCGCGCACCCGGGGCTCGGGGTCCTGCCGTGCCAGTGCCTCCAAGCCCTCCTCGATGGACACCCCATCGGAGCACGATGCCGCGCACGCGAGGGCGAGGGTGTCCGCAGCAGCGGCGACGTCGAGGGCGCCGCTGCAGATCGCGCGGTAGCGCCAGCGGCCTTCGACGACGCGGGCAGGCAGCGCCACTGCGTCCCGGACGGCGCCACGCAGGTCCGCGTCGAGCCAGGCCAGCCCCTCGTGCTCGCGGGGATGCTCGGCCAGGACGGCGGCGTCGAAGGCGGGGTCGCCCGACACCACCTGATGGGGGTGGGGGCCTGGGGTCGCGGCCCGGAACGTGGGGGCGCGGGATGCGTTGGGGGACCCCACCAACATGAGCCACAGGTGCGTGTCGGGCCGGGACAACGTGGCGCGCAGCTCGATGCCGTCGCGGTGGCACACGAAGCCCTCGCCGTCGGCGTGGAAGCCCGCCAGGCGGAGCTTGTCCTCGGCGGACCGGCGGCTGGTGGACGCGGACACCAAGAACGTTGCCACCACGAGCAGAGCGAACAGGACGAGTCCGATGGTGAGGGGTTCGATGGCCAATGCGTCAAGCATGGGAAGCTCCACTCGGTGGTGCGGTCAGCGTAGGGTAGGTCGGGCTCACACGGGGTTGTAGAGGTCGCCGCCGTGCTGGCTCTCGATGTCAGCGATCTCGGCGGCGGCGCTGTCGGCGAGGGCGGCAGCCATCTGAAGGGCCTCCGGCAGCTCGTCGAGGTTTGTGAGCGCGGCCGCCAGGGACACGTCGCGGAGCTGCTCGGACTCCTTGCCGATCCGCTGCAGCTCCTCCACGGCGCCGAACGCATCGGCGATGCCGTTGATGATGGCCTTGTGGGCCTCGTGCGCCTCGAGGACGCAGTCGATGGCGGCGAGCGCCTGACCGAGCCCAGGGACGAACTTCCCGACAGCGGCGGGCTTGCCCATCAGGCTGGCGGCGGTGCTGGCGGCCTGCGCTGCGCTCTTGGCCGTGTCGGCGGCCCCGATCTCGCCCAGCAAGCCTTCGGCAACCCCCTGGGGGGTGGTGCCGAGGGCGTCGTCGATGGCCATGTCGGCGGACGCCCCGATCAGCACGGCACTGGTGGCGCAGACCGGAGCACCCGGACCGCAGAGCACGCTGCCCGGGATGATGATGGTGTCCATGAGCACGGCCAGGGCGGTCTGCAGAAAACCCTGGAGGTTGACCTCGGCGATGTCCTGCAGGCCTTCTGCGATGGCCGACTTGGCGTCCGCGAGGGCCTGCGTCGCCTCGACGGCCTCCTGATGGAGGCGGTCGAAGTCGCTCAGCGCGTCGGTGTGCTCGGCCAGGGAGCGGCCGGTCATGGCCAGCGCGGTGAGGTCGGTGCCCTCGTAGAACTGCCGGTAGGCCTCCACGAGCTGGGTGGCCACGCCGGTCTTCTCGGTGAGCTGCTCGAGGACGAAACGGCACTCCTGGAAGCCCGCGTCGTCGCCCTCCTGGAGGCACGCGTTGGCGTCGGCGACGCCGTCGAGCAGGTAGTCGCACAGAGCGCCCAGCCCGTAGACCTTCTGGTCGACGATGCTCCGGTGGCTCTCGGGCACGAGGCCGCCCCAGGCCGCAGCATCGCTCGCGGAGGCTTGCCCCCCCGCCAGCGCCGCATCCACGCGGCTTGCCAGCGCGGGGTCGTGCTCGGCGAGCTCCCCACCCATCGACTCGCCCTCGCGATGCTCGCCCTGCGCTTCCTGGCCGCCCGATTCGACGCCAGCACCCTCGACCCCCGCCATCCCCGCGACCGCCCCGTTCCCATAGGCCCCCTGAAACTCGACGGCGTTCTCCGAACCGAAGGACGCGGCCTCGGGCACCGGCCCCTGCTGCGCCCCCTGCTGCCGGCTGGGCTGCTGGACTTGCTGGCTCTGCTGCTGCTGCTGGGCGACTGCGGACATGAGGACCTCCGGGGTGCACTGGTCCAATGCAAGCCGGAGGCCACTCGATAGTCGGGGTTGGTCGGTGCTCGGGCCCGTCGCGACAGGGGTCTGACGGACGTCGGTCAGCCGCGACCGTCGGCCTGACGGGCGTAGGCGTCGTCGTCGAGGTGGAGCAGCTCGAGGGGCGGGCCGATGCAGCGGAGGACCTCGTCGTCGGTCGCTGAGGCTCGCCGCGCCTGCACCACCGCCACGCCGTCCCGCACTTCGATGCTCCACCAGACGTCGGCGTCGTAGGGCAGGATGGCGTCCAGCCGCCGGCACAGGCGCTCCCCCAGCACCGACGCGGGGACGCCCAGCGGCAAGGGCCAGGTGGCCTGGAAGGTGGGCACGGGGTGCTTGAAGTAGCTCAGAGACTTGAGTGCGTCGGCGCGGGTCATGGCGTCACCGGCGGCGTCAGCACAGCGTCCGGCCACGTGTCGCCCCACGCCACCCGGTAGCGGCACACCATCTCCCACCGCAAGGCCTCGACCCGCGGCGGCACGTCGCTTCCGAAGCGCTCGTGCAGGATCCGGGGCAGCTGCGGCACGTACAGCCCCCGTAGGGCGTCGGCCGCTTGAGTGCCCAGAGCCTGGGTGGGCAGGGCCTCGATCAGGCGGTCGACGAGGAGGTCCTCGGCCACGCCGTCGACGGCCTCCGCCGCGTAGGGGTCGGTGCGCACCACCCGCGCCAGCGCGATGGCGGCCTCCCCCCGCCGCGCCCCACACAGCATGATGCGCGTGGCGAGACGGACCGCCCGCTCTCCGCCCGCCGCGATCAAGGCGAGCCGCACTTGCTCCTGAGGCTCGACCTCCATGCGCCGCCCCACGCTGATGGGCAGCTCCCCCCGGGCGATGAGCCGCTCCATGGCCCGGAGCCGCACCCCCATGCAGGGGTCGAGCGTGAGGGCGTGCAAGGCGATGCGCGGGGCTCGATCGGGAGGCACGGCGAACGCATGGCAGGCGCCGATGAAGGTCTCCAGCGCTTCCTCCAGGTAGGCCACCTCGCCGTACGGGAGGCGCTGCCGCCACCGCCGGTTGAGCAGGTAGCCACCGGTCTCGACGACCCGCTGGGCCGCCATCCGACGGGGGGCGGTCAGCCAGCTCAATCCTTGGTCGAGGTCGTGGTGCTCGACCGCCACGAGCTCGTCGAAGTCCGCGTCGCCGGACGGCACGTGGAGCGGGCAGTCGACCCAGGGGTCGTCGTCGCCCTCCCGCGCCACGATGGTGGGGGCGCTGGAGGCCACGATCGGGCCGTCGAGGTCGAGCCCCGTGATGCCCTCCCAGACGGTGACGACGCAGTCGTCGACGTCGATGGACCACCCGTCCGGGCCCTCGACGAAGCCCTGCCGCAGCAAGGCCTCCCGGCCCCGCCTTTGCCCCCACCCTCTCCGGATGATGGCGACGCTCGCCACCGCCTCCACGGCGGTCTGGGCCACCCCACCCCCAAGCCACACCAATGTCGGATCCACCACATCACACCTCCCATGAACGGGCCCTCCCCGAGCCCAGGTTTCTCTCTGCAGGTCTTCAGTTCCCGGCCAGGGCCAGGCCGCCCCCGAGCCCGGACGCCAGGCTCACCGCGCCGCGGGCCTCGCGGCCGTGGTGCTCGACGAGCTGCCGGCGGAGCGTGCGAACCCTGGGGGGCGCGTCGGCCCCGAAGCGCTCGGCGAGCTCTCGCGCCAGCGTGGGGCGGTCGAGGGCCCGCAGGACCCGGGCCGCGCCGTCGCCATGGTGGGGGTCGAGCAAGGCCTCGACGAGCTCCGCGACGAGGCGGTCGCCGTCTGCCTCCGCGAACACGGCGGTCCCTCGCTGCGCCGCGTCGACGGCGCCCATCACCCCGGCGGCGCGCTGCCTGCGGCTTCCCGCCCGTCCCAGGCGACGCCAGGCATCGAGCACGTGCTCCCCGCCGCGCCGGATGACGGCGAGGTGCACCTTGGCGTAGGGGCCGTGGGCCAGCCTGGCCACGGTCTCGGGACGGAGGGCCTCCCGCTCGGCGAGCACCTCCATCGCCCGTACGATCACCCCGGGCTGGTCGTCGTGGGTGAGGGCCTCCAGCGCCTCCGTGAGGGGTCCCCTCGGGGTGGACAGCGCCGAGGTGGCCCGCGCCACGAGGCGGGCTGCGGTGGCGACGTCGGGGTCGCTCGCGGTGCTCAGGGTGAGGCACCAGCGCCCGTGGATGATGCAGGCGCCGTGCTCGACCGCCCGTCGCACGTGGCGCCGCACGTCGTCCGACAGCCAGGCGAGCCCCTCGTGGGACACCCCATGGAGGGTGTGGACCTGGCGCTCGAAGGCCGGATCCCCGGTACGGACGGTCTGCCAGTGGTCGCTGTCCGTTCTCCCGTCGCGCTGGGAGGCGGGGAGGAAGGTGGGCACACCCTCGGGGAGCGGCTCGCCCCAGATCTCCAGGGACACCACCCCTTGATGTCGGAGGCGGGCGTGCACGGCCGTGCCCCAGCGACGGAGGACGAACGCCGCTCCCTCCTTCTCGAAGCCGATGTGGGCGAGCTGGCGTCGCACCGACTGGCTGCCGAGCAGGCGCCGGCCCCAGACCCACGCCAGCAGCGGCAGGCCGCCGACCAGTGCGGCCCACGTGGTCCCCGCGGTGACCATCATCAGGGCTTGAAGCTGTCGCTGCAGTTCGTCCATCAGGACCTCCTGGCTGTCCCATCTGCAGAGACCGATCCACAGGCCCCCCCAGCGGCCGGGGCTCCGATTCCAGCCCTTGGTCCTGGATCGAGCGGCTCCGCGGTTTCAGGGGGCGGCGCCGACCGACGTCGGTCGGCTGCCGGACGTCCGTCACCCCGGCTCGGGCGTCTTCTTCGGTCGAGGGGGCTCGGCCATCGCCAAGCCTCCGCCCTCTGCCACCACACTCAACGCGCCTCGCGCCCCGTCTCCGTGCTTGTCGACCAGGGCCTGTCGGAGGGCCTGGACCCTCTTCGGTGGGTCTGCGCCGAAGCGCTCCCCCAGCCGTCGGGGCAGGTCGGCCCGCCCCATGGTGCGAAGCTGTCGCGCGGCCCGGTCGCCGACGTGGTCGTCCTCCAGGGCCTCGATGAGCTCGTCGACCAGCTGCTCCGCTTCCTCATCGAGCCTGACCTCCCCTCGCCGGGACTTCCGCTCCAGCTCGACGGCCCCTTGGGCACGCTGCCGTCGCGAGCCGTGGCGCTGCAGCTCCCGGAAGGCCACCCTGGCGGCCTCGCCTCCGAGCCCGATCACGGCCACGTGCACCTCCGCGAACGGACCAGCAGCCAGGGTGTCGAGCTCGCTTGGCTCCAACGATGTGCGGTCGACCATCGCCTCCATCGCCTGCACCCGCACGCCTGGGCTCGCGTCGGTGAGCAGCGACCGCAGGGCTTCGTCGACGTCGGGGGGGGCAGCGGCCATGGCCTGGCTGGCCTTCGCAATGGCCCTGGCCACGTCCGCCAGGTCGCCGCCCGGGGGGTCGTCGCGCTCGGCGGTCCATCGGCCTCGCTCGAGCCGGGCCCCCGCCATGACGGCGCGAAGCCCGTGGGTTCGCACGTCGGGGGTCAACCATGCGAGGGCCTCCCCGGGGCGTGGGAACAGCATGCGGACGGCGCCGTCGAAGCGGTCGTCGCCGGAGCGCACGACTCTGCGGCCGGGGGGAGCATCGTCGGTCACCGGCTGCATGCCTGGGGCACCGTCGGGGAGCTCGGGTCCCTCCAGCACGAACGTCGACTGGCCGCGCTCTCGTTGCCGCCGGGCGTGCACGGGCACCACGCCCTTGCGCAGCCACAGGTCGGTGCCCGCCTTCTGGAAGCCGGCTCGGGTGAGCTGCAGCCGGGCGTTGCGCTCGCGGGTGGAGGTCACCCAGGCGAGCAGCGGCACCAGCATCAACCCCATGAAGACAAGGAGAAACTGGAAGAACCAGTCGATGAGGCCCCTCCCGGACTACATCAAGATGCCGCGGTAGTCCGGCCCGATGATGGCGGGCAGCTCGGTCTCGCCGATGCGGTTCCGCAGGTTGTGCTCGATGGTGTCGGACATGTTCGTCAGCGGCAGGCCGTTGTAGAACATGGTGAACGGGTCCTCGAGCACCCGACCCGCCTCGCTGATGAGCATGAAGGCGAGGCACACCAGGATGTTGACCGGGATGGCCAGCAGGTGCAGGTCGGCGACGATGGCCAGGGGCAGCAGGAAGCTGAACGCGTTGACCAGCTGCTCGGCGATGAAGCCATAGCCGCGGGGCAGGGGGGTCTTCTTGATGCGCTCGCACCCGCCTTGAATGTCGAGCAGGTGCCGCACGGACTCGTCCATGGACATCAGGCGCCGCTCGTCGAGCTTGCCGTTGTCGGCGAGGGCCGTGACCGCGTCGAGCTGCTTCTGGAGCAGGGCGTGGGTCTGGTTGGACTGGGTTGCCAGCCAGGCTCGGTCCTCTTCGCTCGTCCAGGCCACCACGCTCTCGTCGGCGAGGGGATCCTGCTTGCGGAGCAGGCAGCGCAGCGTGTGCACGTAGGCGATGTGCCGGCCGACGAGCTCCTTGCGCAGCTCCTCGTCCTTGACGTAGGTGAGCACCTGGGTGGACCAGTGGCGGCTGGTGTTGATGAGCCGGCCCCACAGCTTGCGGCCCTCCCACCAGCGGTCGTAGGCGGAGTTGGTCCGGAAGGACACGAAGATGCCGAGGGCGCCACCGACGACGGCCAGCGGCAGCGTGGGCAGCCCGAGGTCGATCCAGTCGAGCCACTGGTCGAAGATGGTGTAGGTGAGGACCGCGACGACACCACCGATGGTGTAGATGCGGATGTTCTGCGACTGCCAGTAGAGCAGCCCAGACAGCGTTCCTCGGTTGTTGACCATCATGGCGGTACTTCTCCGGCCCCCGGGGGAGGGGCGTCAGGACCAGCGGGCGAGGTACCCCTTCAAGCGGAGCTTCTTCCGGGTCGAGTCGCTCGTCATATAGCGGACCTTACCGAAGATGGGTCGTTCCGGTCCCCACGCGCGGTCGAAACGACCGAAGGTCCAGAAGATTCCGGAGTAGGAGTTTGGGTCGCGGCCGTCGAGGGCGTAGGCGTTGTTGAGGTGCACGAGGCGCTCCAGAGCGTCCTCGGGGGTGGGGGACCACTGCAACACCTTCTTCCCCCACAGCATGCGCAGGTAGTTGTGCATCACCCCGGTGCGCACCAGCTGGGTCTGGGCGGCGTTCCAGATGTCGTCGTCGGTCCGGGCGTGCTCGAGGTCGTCGAGGCTGTAGACGTGGCGCGGATCGCTCCGGTGATCGTCGAGGGTGGTGCGGGCCCAGGCGGGCAGGCTGTCGTAGCGGTCGTGGTCGGGGACGTGGTGGGCGAAGACGTGGCCCACCTCGCGCCAGGTGATGCACTGGTCGAGGAAGGCCTCGGTGGCCGGCGTGCAGCCCCACCACCCCTCTCGCTTGCCGGTGGCCTTGAAGCCGAGGTCGTCCGGCGACCAGGCTTCTTGGTCGAGCAAGGCCCTCACGAGCCCGTGGGCGCCGAGGTGGCCGAAGTGGAGGTGCGGCGAGAGCCCGCTCGAGGCGTCGTCGTCGGGGTGGTTCCGGCTGTCGGCGTAGCGGGGCAAGCCGTGGTGGAGCCAGGCCGACATCTGCCTGGCGGCTGCGGCGTGCCCGCCCTCGAGCTCGGCCGCTACGGCACCGCCGATGGCCAGCTCGACGTCCTGCCCTCCCGCGGGGATCCAGCGGGTCAGGTCGGGCAGGGATGCGGGCCCGAGGTCGTACTCGGCCAGGGGCGCGCGGGTGGGGAAGGCCTCGAGGAAGGGCCGCACGTTCTTCTGGATCCAGCGGCGGAAGTCGTGGGCCCGAGAGAAGGCCTTCGGCGTGGCGGCCAGGGGCACGATCCCGAGCCCGTCGACCACCTCGAAGCGGGCCGGGATGCCGGCGGCCGCCGAGGCGACCATGCGGGGCAAGAAGTAGGTGGGGAAGGCGTCGGTGACCACGAGGCAGGCGCGGGATGCCAGGGCCGCGAGCAGCCCCTTGTCGTCGCTTTCCTCGGGCTCCACGTAGGAGACGTAGGTGACGCCTTGGGCCTCGAAGGTGCGCCGGTTGGCCGACATGCCCTGGACGACGAAGGTGTGGAAGCGCTCGCTGGCCCAGCGATAGCCCCGACGGAGGGGCTCGAACACCACCAGGGGCTTGCCCAGCTGCTTGGCGTGGGCCACGGCGTGGTCGAGGGCCCAGCTGTTCCGGGGCCGGCGGGCGGCGATCATCCAGTACAGGACGTAGTCGCCGTCAGCATCGACAGGGCGCTCATGGGGAGTGGAGACGCGGTCTTGGGGGGCGAAGCTCATGGCGGTGGACCTATCGAATCGGTGGGACGGCTGACATGTTCTGTACCGATGGAGGGTCGTGGGCAGGGAGGGGCGATACGACCTGGGCATGAGTGCGAACGCCGCCAACGCCGCCCCCGTCTTCGATCCTGGGGAGGGTCCGCCGATGGCCCCCGCCGCAGGCAAGCGCATCGTGGCGCTGTTCGACGGCGACTGTGGTGTGTGCAGCCGCTCGGCTCGCTTCTTCGGGACGCGGGACCGCCAGGGTCTCGTGGAGCGGCAGGACCTGCGGGATCCGGTGGCCGCCGCTCGCTTTCCCACCCTCGATCCCGACGCCGTGCGAGCCTCGATGCACGCCGTGCGGTCCGATGGCAGCGTGGTGATCGGTCTCGACGCCGTGCGGGAGGTGCTCGCCGAGCTCCCGGGGATTTGGCCCTGGGTGGCGTCGTTCCTGGGGATTCCGGGGATCCATGCCCTGGCCAAGATTGGGTACCGACTGTTCGCCCGGAACCGTCTGGCGTTCAATCGCTGGGTGACGCCGGTGGCCAACGTCACGAAAGCCGCCGCCGAGCCCGTCTGTGACGGCGATGCCTGCGCGATCGACTGGGAAGCGCTCGCGCGCTCTGAGGAAGCCCACGGGGGCAGCTGAGGATGCGTCCCGGCGGCCTCGTCGGATCGCTGGCCCCACGGGCTATGTTCCCACCCTTGGGGAGGACCCATGTCCGACGACGTCATCTACGACTGGAACCTGCTGCCGCCAAACCACGTCACGACACCGCACGTGGAGCTCCACGACGAGACCCTGCGGGACGGGATCCAGTGCCCGAGCGTGAAGGACCCGTCCATCGAGGACAAGTTCGCCATCGTGCGGCTCCTCGACCAGCTCGGGGTCGACACGGCGGACGTCGGTCTTCCCGGGGCCGGCGCCCGGGCGATCGAAGATGTCACGCGGATCGCCGAGCTCGTCCGCGACGAGAAGCTGTCGATCCAGCTCGGCGCGGCGGCCCGCACCCACCCCAACGACATCCGGCCGATCATCGAGATCAGCGAGGCCACCGGCGTGCCTCTCGAGGTCATGGCCTTCCTCGGCTCCTCCCCGATCCGGTTGCTGGCCGAGAAGTGGGACGAGGACCGCCTCGAGCAGCTCACCCGTGACGCTGCCCGCATGACGGTGCAGGCCGGGCTTCCGTTCTCGTTCGTGACCGAAGACACCATCCGCTCGCGGCCCGAGACGCTGCGACGGGTGTTCATCGCGGCGGTGGAGGAGGGCGCGAGTCGCCTGGTGCTGTGCGACACGGTGGGGCACGCCACCCCCGCCGGCGTGCGCAATCTCGTCCGCTGGTCCCACGACCTCCTGGTGGAGCTCGGCGCGCGGGACCGGGTGAAGCTGGATTGGCACGGCCACGACGACCGCGGCTTGTCCCTCGTCAACGCGCTGGTGGCCGGAGAGGCCGGCTGCGACCGTCTCCACGGAACGATCCTCGGGATCGGCGAGCGGGTCGGCAACACGCCCCTGGACCTGCTGCTGGTCAACCTCCGCCTTGCAGGCGCTCACGACCGCGAGATGCAGTCCCTCAACGCGCTCTGCGAGCTCGTCAGCCGCGCGGTGGATCGGGAGATCCCGGTGAACTACCCGGTGTTCGGCGACGACGCGTTCCGCACCGGCACCGGCGTGCACGCCGCGGCGGTGATCAAGGCCCAATCCCAGGGCGACGATTGGCTCGCCGACCGCATCTACTCGGGGGTGCCGGCCTCGTGGTTCGGCCGCCGCCAGGAGATCCAGATCGGCCACCAGTCCGGGGTGTCCAACGTGAAGTATTGGCTTCAGGAACGCGGCATCGCTGCCTCCGACGACCTGGTCCAGAAGGTGTTTGCCGCCGCGAAGAAGACCAACCGCGTGCTGTCCGATGACGAGGTGATGGCGGTGGTGCGGGCTTCCGCGTGATGCTGTGGCTCGCCTTGGCCTTCGGCTGCGAGGAGCCCTCGCGGAGCTCGGACCTCACCCTGGCCCTCGACGACGCCCGGGTCGGGTTCGCCGAGGCGGACCTCGATGCCTTTGGCGCAGCACGGGACCGGGCGCGGGCCCTCCTGCCCTGCCTCGGCGAACCGCTCCCTCCGGCGCTGGCCGCGGATCTGCACCGGATGGAGGGACTCGCTGCCTTCTTCGCCGAGGAGGCCGAGCGAGCGCCCCAAGCCTTCGCCAGTGCCCGTCGCCTGGAGCCCTCCTTTCGCTTCGACGAGAGCCTCGTCCCCGCAGGCAACCCGATCCTCGACGCGTACTTCGGTGCGGACCCCTTCGCGCCGGCGGCCGTGGCGGTGCCCCTGCCCAGCGATGGATCGCTGCGCCTCGACGGACAGCGTGCGTCGGCACGACCCCTCAGCGGGCCGACGGTGTTTCAGCTCCTCGACGGGGCCGGCTCGGTGGCGGGCACGAACTACCTCTGGCCCGAGGACCCACTGCCTGCCTACGTCGTGGCCGCCGCGCCGGAGGAGCCGACTCCGAAGCGGTCCTTGAAGCGCCCCCTGGCGTATGGGGCCGCGGGGGCAGCGGTGTTGGGGGGACTGCTCTACGGGGCCAACGCCGTGGTGCACCAGCAGTACGACCGCGCGGACTCCGTGGCCGCCCTCGACAGGGCCCGTGGGCTCAACAACGGGCTCGCCGTGGGAAGCGGCGTGGCGCTGACGGCCGGCGTCGGGCTGGGCGTGGGGGCGTTGCTCGTCCGCTGACGGATCAGAGCGGGCAGGCGCACGGGACGGTGCTGAACGTGGGGCCCCCGGCGAGCTCCCAGCAGAGCGGGGGGGCTGGGGGCGCAACCGCCTGGGTTCCCTCGAACGAGAACTCTGGGATGGGCTGGGCGACGGCGCCGCAGGTGGCGAGCACTGCCAAGCCTTCGACCCAGACCTGGCCGGTGATGGTCGAGTCGCCCAGGGTGAGGGTCCCACCCTGCATGACGATGGCAGAGCCCGTGGGCGCCGTGTTGTTCTGGATCGTCGTCTCCAGGTAGGCGGTCGTCGGGCTGACCCCTTCCATGGCGACCCCACCCCCCATCGGCGCGTCGTTGCCCGAGATGGTGCCGCCGATCACCCGCGGTAGCTGGTCCGCAGGCCCTCCCGATGCGTCGCCCGCAAGCACCACGCCGCCTCCCAGTGTCGTGGCGGTGTTGCCATCGACGGAGCCGAACCCCTCGATGGCGCTGTTGACGAGGTAGGCGCCTCCCCCGATGTTCGCCTGGTTGCCGTCGACGTGGGCGTCTTCGTCGAGGGTGGCCAGGGTGGCGGTGAGATGAAGCCCGCCGCCTCGCTCGGCCACGTTGTCGGTGATGGTGGAGGCCACCAGGTCGAGGGTGCTGGCGACCAGCAGGATCGCGCCCGTGGCGTCCCCGCCGTCTCGGACCACTTGGTGGACGGTGGTGCCGTCGAGGGTCAGCTCGACGTGTTCTCCCGCAATGCCGCCGGCAGACGCCTCGCCGTCCAGCACGAGGTTGCGCAAGGTGACGGACACGGTGCTGCCTGGCACGCCGTCCACGTCGAGGTGCCGGGTCGCGGAGGAGGTCCACGTCGGGGGCGCGGCGCCGGTGCCTTCCACGAGGAACGGCCCGAGGCCGTGGGTGCTGTGGGAGAGCGCGAGGGACCCGTCGACGTCGCCGCAGACCTCCACGCTCTCGGCGCCCGCATCGATGGCCGAGGAGAGGCTGGCGTATTCGGTGCCGGCGGTACCGATCACGGCGGTGGCCACGAGGAGGGCGTCCTCCCCGCTGCAGTCCTCGTCGACCCCGTTGCCGCACAGCTCGAGCCCGCCCGGCTCCCGCTGGGCGTCGAGGTCGTCGCAGTCGTCGACCACGCTGGACCCGTCGCCGTCGCAGTCGTCCGACCAGCCCACGAGGCCGGTCGCGACGGTGATGTCGAGGGGAGCTGGCGAGCACGGGTGATCCTCGATGCGCACGTACACCGAGACCGGGAAGGGGTCGCCGCCGCAAGCAACGGAGGCCGCGGCAGAGGCATCGAGGCTGAGGGTCACCGTCCCGGGAGCCACGGCGATGGTGGGCTGGATGTCCACACAGCCGTCGCTGGTGAGTCCGTTCGAGGGACAGATCTGCACGGTGTAGTTGGCCTCGTGGTCCGTGGTGACCCGGGGCGCGTCGAGGTCGATGGTGATGGTCCCGGAGGGGGCGCCGCCGTTGGCTAGGTCGACGCTGTCGAGGGTGGCGGAGACCACCGACGGCGTGGCGCTGGGGAGGGTGGGGATGTTCACGACGGCCCGGTTGCTCCCGTAGTCGCCCAGCTCGGCCGTGAGCGCACAGTCGGTGCCGTCGAGGGCACAGCTGTTGGCGGCTCCGGGAGGACGCAGGGGCAGCTCGAAGCCCCCCATCGGCGCGATGTCGACCTCTTGGACCCACGGCGGCCCGGCGGCGAGGGACAAGGTGAGGGGGTGGCGGCCGGTGAGGGTGTCGGGGGCGACGCCACCGAGGGCCACGGGGACGAGGTCGGGGTCGCATGCATCGAAGGCGTCGGTCACCTGGTCGATCTTCAGTGCGATGCTCAGGTCGGTGCCGGTGTCGGTGCCGGTGTCAGGTTCGGTGACGGTGTCCGCGTCCCCTGGGGCGAGGTCGGCCTCTCGCTCCTTGTGCTCGTCGAGCGTGATGTACAGGCATCCCTGGGTGAGGGCGAGCAGGGGCAGGAAGGTACGCATGGGGCCAACGTAGTGCGTCGTTGGCGCTCCGTCGGTCGGAGAAGCGTCAGCGAGGGTCAGCGCCTGGGGTCACTTCAGCCGGCAGCGGGTCATCGCCGGAGTGCACACCAGGGTCGTGGGGCCTCCGGGCGCGACGTCGACGCGCCCCATGGGCACGAGGGCCCCCGACTCGCCGGCCAACACCAGGTAGGCCCCTGGTGGCACGGCCCCTGGGGCGTGGCGCTGGCCATCGTCCCCGACGAAGACGGCCTCGCTCACCCCCTTCACGGCGATCGACGCGGCGACGGGGACCACGGGCTCGGGCTCGGGCATGGGGGGCGGCACAGGCTTCGCCGGGCGTGGGGCGGGTGGGGATGCGACGGGGGCGGGGGCGGGGGGGGCGGGTTGCTGTGCTGGCGCCGGCTCGATGAGGGCTGGGGGGGCCTCTGGAGCGGGTGCGAGCACGGGCTCGGGAGCCGGCGCAGCGACGGGCACGGGGACGGGAGGTAGCGCCTGGGGTTGCCCGAGGGCCCACCATCCCAGGATCAGCGCCCCGAGCGTGGCGACCATGACGAGCGTGCCGAGGCCCCGCCGGAGCGTCCAGCGTCCGACGGATGGGGGGCGGTCGGCGGTGGTGGTGGCCGCGGGCAGGGCGTCCGACATGAGGTCCAGAGCGCGGACGGTGACCGCGTGGTCTGCGCGGAGCAGGCTTTGCCCTGGGATCTCGCTGGGGGGGCGCGCTGGGGGGAGCTCCTGGAGCGCCGAGTCGGAGGTCGGCATCGTGTCGGCGCGGCCGTCGAGGAAGTCCACCACGTCCACGACGTCGAACGGACGGTGCCCAAGCTCGGGGTTCAGCATCGCGTCGAGGGCCTGCTGCACGCGCTCCGACACGACCACGTCGCGCTCCCTGAGGGGCACGTAGGCCCCGGTGGCGATGGCGTGGAACAGGGAGAGAAGGCTGGGCGCCACGAAGGGGTCGTGGCCGGCCAGCAGGGCATACAGGACGCAGCCGAGACTCCACACATCGGCCCGCCGGTCGACCCGCTTGGCGTCGCTGATCTGCTCGGGGGACATGTAGGCGGGCGTGCCCATCGCAGTGCCGGTGCGGGTGTACGCGGTGACGTCTTGGTCGGCGAGCAGCGTCTTGACGAGCCCGAAGTCGGCCACTTTGGGGGTGAGCTCGGCGGCGCCGTTCCGCCGCTTGACGGACATCAGCACGTTGCTGGGCTTGATGTCGCGGTGCACGACCCCATGGGTGTGGGCAAACGCGACCCCACGGGCCACGGCCCGGAACACGTCGAGGGCGGCGTCGACCGGCAGCGGGCCCACGTCGACCAGCTCCCGGAGGTCAGGGCCGGGCACATAGTCGAGGAGCAGGGCCTCCATGCCGTCGAATCGGAGCACGTCGCGCACGGCCACGATGTGGTCGTGGCGCAGACGGGCCTGCACGGCGCCTTCGTTGCGGAACCGGCTGGCGTGCTCCGCTCCACCGACATTGAGCACCTTGAGCGCATGCTCGCTGGCGAGCGTGACGTGGCGAACCCGATAGACCACGGCCATGCCGCCGGAGCCCAGCTCGGACTCGACGCGGTATCGGTCGACGATGGCGCCGGGTTCGAGGGTAGGCAGGGCGGTCTCCGTCGGCAGAGGTATCTTGGCTCGGCCTCCACGGCGTCCACGCGAAGGAGTTGGATGCAGCCTCCCCCCCATGTCGACCACGGCCGCCTGATCCTAGGGGAGCTGCTCGGGGAAGGCGCGCAGGCCGCGGTGCACGCCGCGACCCGAGACGGGTCCCCCCGCGCGGTCAAGATCGTCGACGAGGATCAGGCCAGCCTGCGGTTCGTGGGGGAGGTCGCCGCCCTTCGCGCCGTTCCATCACCCCATCTCGTGAAGGTGTACGCCGCAGGGTCGGATGCGGGGTGGCAGTGGATGGAGATGGAGCTGCTGACGGGGCGGACCCTGGACGGCGCCGTTCGGATCGACGGCCCCTTCGACGTGCCGATGGGCCTAGCCGTGGCCTTCGAGCTGTGCATGGGCCTGGCTGCGCTGCACGACCGGGGCATCGTGCATCGGGACGTCAAACCGTCGAACGCCTTCCTCTCCAATGCCTGCCGCGTGGGCGCCAACGGGGTGCCGAGCCCGGGCCCGGCGGGCGGCCGGGTGGTGCTCGCGGACCTGGGGGTGGCGCAGCTGCCTGCTGGCCAGGTGGGCTACTCCACCATCACCGGGACCTCCCTGGGCACGGTGGACTACGCGGCCCCCGAGCAGCACGGCGACGCCAAGCGGGTGGGGCCGGCCGCGGACCAGTACGGGGTGGGCGCCACGCTCTACGCCATCACGGCGGGCACTCGACCGTCGTACCTGTACGCCCGAGACGAGATGCCTCACATCTACGAGCGCTGCCCCGCGCCGCTGCGGGAGCTGGTGGCTCGCTGCTGTGCCCACGAGCCCACGGCCCGCTTCGCGGATGTGCGCGCCCTCGCCGCGGCCCTGGCGGCGCTTCACGAGGCTGAGACGGGAGCGCCGTGCGTGGAGCGATGGATGGCAGCGTTGGACGCGACCACCCCGCGCCCGGCGTGGTGCGTGCGGCAGTGGTGGTCGTTTCGACGCTGGCTGCGCTGATCCTACGAGGGCTCGGATGCCTCGGCTTCGGCTTCGGCGAGCTCTCGCGCTTCGCGGTCCTGGCGACGAACCTTCCGCTCTTCGTCGCGGGCCGCCTTGGCGTCTTCGCGCTCCTCCTGCTCCCAGCCGTTGCGTAGCATCAGGTTCTGGGCCACGTGCATGACCAGCAGCAGGCCGACGACCCAGGACACCACCGGCACGTGCTCGAAGCCGGGGAGGCCGAGGACGAGGACCACGATGCCCGCGATCAGGTCGATGAATGTGAGGCCCCAGAACACGGCGGACCGGTCCCTTGCGAGGCGCGTGCGCACCGCGACCTGGTTGATGCCGATGATGGCCACCAAACCGAAGAGAACGGCGCTGCTCGTATCCATGCCTAGTCCCAGCTCAGGGGCGTGCCCACGGCCACGTTGTCGATGAGGCGGGTGGCGCCGTAGCGTGCGGCGACCAGGGCCCGTGCGGGGGCGTCGCCGATCTGCTCGAGGGGGGACAGGCTGCGCGCGTCCACCACCTCGAGGTATTCCACGCCGTCGCTCTCGATGGTGGCCAGGGCTGCGGCCACCATGGCCGCCACGTCGGTCTTGCCGCCGTCGACGGCGTCGGCGATGCGATGCAGGGCCCGATGCAGCGTCAGGCCGCGACGACGCTGTTCGTCCGAGAGGTACTTGTTGCGGCTGGACATCGCGAGCCCGTCGGGGTCACGGACCAAGGGAGCCGGCACGATGCGCACGGGCAGAGCGAGGTCTTCGACCATGCGACGCAGCACCATGAGCTGCTGGAAGTCCTTCTCGCCGAAGGTCGACACGCGGCACCTGGTGAGGCCGAACAGCCGCGCGACCACGGTGGTCACGCCCTCGAAATGCCCGGGGCGGCCCGCGCCGCACAGGCCGTCGGTCAGCCCGTGCACGGCCACCTGGGTGGCGAACCCGTCGGGGTAGAGGTCCGGCGGCATGAAGACGGCGTCCACCGACTCCCGCTCGCACATCGCCAGATCGCCCTCGGGGTCGCGAGGGTAGCGGTCGAGGTCCTCGTCGGGGCCGAACTGCAGCGGGTTCACGAAGATGCTGACCACGAGGTGGTCGCACAAGGGCCGCAGGCGACGCATCAGCGACGCGTGCCCCTCGTGGAGGAAGCCCATCGTAGGGACCAGGCCGATCACGCCGTGGCGCTCTCGGCCTCGGGCCCAGTTGGTCATCGCGCTGGGCGTGTCGAGGACATCCACGGGAACCTCAGTACAGCTTGGCGAGCCGCGGGGTGGGCCGCTTGCGGTGGAAGCTGTGGTCGGCGTCGGGGAAGGCGCCGGACCGAACCTCGCTCGCGTAGGCCTTCACGGCGTCGACCGAGGCCTGCTCCAGGTTGGCGTAGCGCTTGACGAACTTCGGCTTGAAGGACTGGTCCATGCCGAGCAGGTCGTTGGCCACGAGGACCTGACCGTCGCAGGTGGGGCCGGCGCCGATGCCGATGGTGGGGATCTCCAGCCGGTGGGTGATCTCGGCGGCGAGCTCGGTGGGGATGCCCTCGAGCACCAGGCAGAAGGCACCGGCCTGCTCGACGGCGATGGCGTCTTCGATGACCCGCTCGGCGTCGTCTTCGCTGCGGCCCTGGACCTTGAAGCCCCCCATGGCATGCACGGACTGCGGCGTGAGGCCGACATGGGCCACCACGGGGATGCCCGCTTCCACCATGCGGTGGATGGACTCGGCGCTGCGCACGCCGCCCTCCAGCTTCACGCTGTGCACGCCAGCTTCCTTCATCAGGCGGCCTGCGGAGAGCAGGGCCTGTTCAGGGGTCGCCTGGTAGGACAGGAAGGGCAGGTCGCCGACCAGATGGGCCCGCTGTAGGCCGCGCTTCACGATCTGGCAGTGGTAGACCATGTGGTCGAGGGTGACGGGCAAGGTGCTGTCGTGGCCTTGCACGACCATGCCCAGCGAGTCCCCGACCAGGACCATGTCGACCCCGGCCATCTCGACCAAGCGGGCCATGGTGTAGTCGTAGGCCGTGACCATGACGATCTTCTCGTTGTCGGCCTTCATCTTGCGAAGGTCCAACACGGTGAGGTGCTTCACGATGTCTCTCCTGATGACGAGCCGTCGGGCCGCTGGGCGGGGAATCGCGTCTCGTCAGGTGGGATCGGTCCGGCCAAAGAGCGATGGCTGCTGGTCCTCCCGGTCCGATATGGATCCAGGGGCCCCCGGTGGAAGTGGGCCCCCTGCGAGGGCCGTGTCGATCCAAGACAACAAACGCGCCTGGGCGTGTTCGTCATCCGCGTAGTTCATATCCTGGTTGTCGAGCCGAAGAACGGGACAGCGGTTCCAGTCGGCCAACAGGGCCTCGTACCGGGCCCGGAGGTCCTCGAGGTAGGCGGGCTGGATGGCCTCCTCCCCGGGTGCCTGGCGTCGGGAGATCCGCGAAAGGATCACTTCGGTCGGGGAGTCCAAGTAGATGAGCAGGTCGGGGGTGGGGGTGGACTCCCCCAGCGCGCCGGCGAAGCGGTCGTAGAGCTCGAGCTCGTCGGCGGGGAGGGTCTTCTCCGCGAACATCCGATCCTTCTCCATCAGGTAGTCGCTGACGACCAGCTCGCTGAAGAGATCCTGCTGACGGATGCGGGCCTGCTGCCGCCACCGGTTGATCAGGTAGAACATCTGGACGGGGAACGCGTAGCGCTCGGGCTCGGCGTAGAACGGCTCGAGGAACGGGTTCGTGGCCGCGGGCTCGAGGAACAGCTCTGCCCCGCGCTCCTTCTGGAGCAACCGGCAGAGCGTCGTCTTTCCGACCCCGATGAGGCCTTCGACCACCACATAGCGTCGACTCACGGCCCCTCCTGGAGACGGGCAACAATGTCCGGTGCGGCGGGCTGTGTCAAACCGTCCGGCGGGTATCCAGGGAGGACGGGTGAGACGGGCGCCTGGGGTAGGGATCGCTCTCGGCGTGGTGGCGTCTGCGTCAGCTACTGCGCAGCGGCCGTTTCCCAGATGTAGTAGTCGACCGCCTGCTGGCCCAGCTCGGGATGATCCGCGGTGACCCACAGGTGGACCCGGGAGCCCACCCGCTGGGCCGCCACATGGGTGGGACCGTTCCCGAGCTGGGCCACCGGGAGCGGGTTGGTGGGCAGCTTGGACCACGTCGACCCGAAGTCGTCGGAGGTGGCCACGTTCAGGGAGTAGCCGACGGGGGCCACGACGTTCTCCGCGACCTCCTGCCAATCCGAGAAGCCGACGTAGAACATCAGCGCCGGCTCGTCGTCGGTGGCCGGGATCAGGGCGGCGCTGGCCATCCCCGCGAGGTCGTAGGCCTCGGGCCCAGCGGCGAGCACCGCGGCGGTGTCCAGCTGGAAGGGCTGAGTGACGTTGCTCGTGTTGAAGCCATAGATTTGGCACACCTGCTGGCCGATCTCGTGACCGGCGAGGAGGCCCGTATAGCGGCCGTCCTCGTACTGCAGCGACAGCGGCCAGCAGTAGTCGCGCCCTGCGTGCACCACCGACAAGTCCAGGACTGGAGCGGGCCCGACCGGGGAGGAGAAGGTGACGCCGTCCGGGGCGGTGAGGACCCCGAGCCCGAAGGAGTTGTCGGACGGGTCCAGGTGGTAGCCCTGGTAGGCCAGGGTGTAGTGGCCATCGATGTCGTCCCACACGACCGCCAGCTGCTCCATGCCGTCGGCATCCCAGCCGCCGGTGGACTCCAGCAGGGGGTTTGCGACGTGGGGCTGCCAGTCGACGCCGTTGGTGGACACGGCGTGGCCCAGCGCCCAGCCGCCACCGCCGGGCTGGGAAGGGGTGGTGTACCAGAGCTGGTAGATGGGGTGACCGAGGAGCGGCTGGGCGCGGATGGCGACGGCGCCGAGACCGTCGGTCCACGCCTCGTCGGTGCCCGTGAACACCGGGTTGCAGTCGTAGGCCCGCAGGGGCGTGCCCTCCACGGCCGTGAAGCCGCAGGGCAGCACCTGGGCCGGATCCACGTCGACCTGCTGCACGAGGTCGTACTCCTGCTTGCAGGCCGTGAGGGTCAGGGCCAGCAGGACCGCGTGGCGGGGATCAGTCCAGGCCAAAGTCGTGCTCGCACGCCACGAGGGCGAAAGGGTCGCAGGCCGCCAGCTCGACGCAGCGGGCGTACGACGGCATGTCGGCCCCTTCCTGCAGCGCGTACCGACAGCCGGACTGGCAGCTGCCCACATCGGGGAAGGCCTCCACCGCGCACGTCGTCACCAACACCTCGCACGCATCGGTGCAGGCGGGATCGAGGGGCTCGGTCTCGGGGACGCAGCCCGCGAGCAGGAGCAGGAGAAGCATGGAAACAGCTTCACATGGTGGGTGGCGATCGGCAGCAAGACGTCATATGAAGAAACCATCATGCATCACGACCACGGTTCTCCTCCATCTCATGGCCTCGATCACGGCCACGACCACGACCACGACCACGGGCCGGGTCATGTGCACGTCCACGTGGCGCCGGGCAGCGACCCCCGCATGGCTCTTGCTGGGGCGCTCGCGTTCAACGGGGCGTTCCTGTTCGTGGAGCTCGGTGTGGGCTGGTGGAGCGGCAGCCTGGCGCTGCTGTCGGATGCGGCCCACATGGCGTCGGACGTGGGGGCCCTCGTGCTCGCCCTCGGTGCCGCGCACCTCGCCCGCAGGCCGCCAGGCCCCGACCGCACCTTCGGGTGGCGCCGGACCGAGGTGCTCGGTGGCTTCACCAACGCCGTGCTCCTCATGGTGGCGTGCACGTGGATCGTGTGGGAGGCGGGGACGAGGTTGCTCGAGGGGCCGCCGGAGGTGCCTGGGGTTGCGATGCTGGTGGTCGCCACCATCGGACTCGGGATCAACCTCGGTGCGGCCTGGGCCTTGTGGCGCGGCGGGCACGACGATCTCAACGTGCGTGCGGCGCTGGCCCACATGCTGGCGGATGCCCTCGGTTCGGTGGGCGCGATGGTCGCGGCCGGGCTGGTGATCGCCGGCTACCCATTGGCCGATCCCGTGGTGAGTGTGTTGGTCGCGTTGTTGGTGGCCTGGGGCACCGTGAGCCTGCTGGGCATCACCGCCCGGGTGCTGCTCCAGCTGCCTCCGAAGGGCTTCGACGTGCGGGCGCTACGGAGCGCGATGGCCGATCAGGACTCGGTCGTGGGGGTGCACGACCTGCACGTGTGGACGCTGGACGGGCGAGCCCCGATCCTCACGGCCCATGTCGTCGCTGCCGCGGAGGCAGATCTCGAGACCGTCCGGCTGGCCCTGGACCACGTCCTCGAGGAACGCTTCGGGGTGCATCACGCCACGCTTCAGGTCGAGCGCGGGGGACCTTGTCTGGCGCCGGAGGGCTGCGGTGGCTGAGCCAAACGACGCGGCCGAGCAGCTGGCTGGCTTGTTCACTGCCATGGGCCACCCGGTGCGGGTGGCGGTCTTGCTTCACCTCGATGGGCATGGCCCGTGTGATGTCAGCTGCCTCTCTGCCGACCTCGGCGTGGAGCAGTCCGCGCTGTCCCATCAGCTCGCTCGGCTGCGAAAGCAGGGCCTGGTGTCGGCCACGCAGGATGGACGTCGGCGGGTGTATGCCCTCACCGACGCCCACGTCACCGCCATCGTGCGGCAGGCGGCCGAGCACCTGGGCTGCCCTGTTGGGGGCAGCCCAGGCGGTGAATCTCACCCCGCATGAGCCTCGCTCTGGGGCTGCAACGGCATGGGCTGCAAGCCGTCGGCCCGAGGCCCGGCGGGGTAGCGAACGACCGTGAACGAGTCGGCCCGGACCGACAAGTCATGGTGCTTGGCCGACTCCTTGTCGGTCCACTCCTCGAGCTGCGGTGTGCCTCGGAACACCACCCCGACGCCGGGCCGCAAGATCTTCTCGGCGCGGGTGGCGTTGGCGCCGTACAGCTTGATGGTCCACCAGTCGGTGGCCTCGCCTTGGTTTCCGTGGTCCCAGCGGGTGACCGCCAGGCGGATCCGGGCCCAGGGGGTGCCGTCGCGGGTGGTGCCCATCTGGGGGACGTTGCCGACCGTGCCGGCCATGTGGACGTAGCTCATTCCTCGCATCGTGTACCTCGTTCCCGGACGCTCGCCGGGTGCTCTCCCGCCCTTCATCAGGTGGGATGAACGGTCGAGAAGCAAGGGCGGTGCCGAACGATTGTCGGCGTTGGCCCGTCCTGCGACGGATGTCGGTGGCGGCAGCCCTTCGGGCGCGGATCCGTCCTCGCCTCGGTGGGGGCCGCGACCGAGGTCGGAACGCGGTTGTGCCGCGGCAGACCTTCGTCGGGTGCGGGTGCCTCGGGATCCCGCGTGCGCGGGCGCTTGACGCTCCGTGGGGACACGATAGAAGTGGTCCACTCTCGGGCGATTAACTCAGTGGGAGAGTGCCACCTTCACACGGTGGAAGTCACTGGTTCAAATCCAGTATCGCCCATACCGACGAAGGCCCGCCAGGCAACCCCTGGCGGGCCTTCCTCGTTCTGCTGACTGCTGTCCGGTCGAGTCAGCGACGGCCTGTGGGAGGCGGGGTCTGGCGTGCGAGGCGCCACGCCTCGGCACAGACGGCGCAGGTGGCGATGTGGTCCACGACCTCAGCGGCGCGCTCGGTGGGGAGCTGGCGGTGGTAGGCGTCGAGCAGCTCCTCGGGGCTGGGGCAGTCGTCCGTCGGCACGGAGGTCTCGAAGGCCTTGGCGAACAAGAAGCGGAGGCGGTCGTCTTCGTCCATCAGGTTTCGTCCTCGCTGTCGTCACCGATGGTGAGCTGTTTGCGGGTGAAGCCAAAGCGCACCTTGAGGGTGAGGTCGTCGTCGTCGATCTGCAGCTCGAGGTCTTCGACCCCCATCTGCATCTTCAGCGGGCCTCCCATGGGCCCGACCATCTCCTCCACCTGCCCACGCTTGAGGATGGGCAAGGGGTTGACCCGCGGCAACTGCTGCTCGAGGCCGTACTCCGCCAGTCGGGAGACCAGCTGGAAGACCGCGTTGTCGCCGATGTACACGCCGAGGTCTTGGAGGGTGCCGATCACCGCTTCGTGCTCGGGGCTGTAGCGGATGTCGGCCAAGGCGATGCTCGCCCCGATGCGTCGCTCGATGCGGAAGGGGAACTCGACGTTCTCCTTCATCAGGTAGATCGTCCCCTCTGCGATGCCTCGCACGTAGGCATCGGCCCCGACCTGCTGGCTCGAGTAGGTGAGCTCGGTGCCGAGGTCGTCGAGCTCGACTTTCCAGGTGCCTTCGATCTTCACGATGTCGTTGAGCCGCCGATACACGCCAGGCTTGCGCTTGTGCCACACCTTGCGGGCCCGATCTCGGGCGGCCACGAGGGCGGCCGGGGGCTCCCGATCCTCCAACAACCCCGCCACCCGCTGCCGCACGCCGAGCTGCCGAATGGCCTGCCGGGTGTTGCGGGCGAGATCGAAGGAGTCTCCTGCCAGGCGCACCGGAAGGGCGGCGCCCAGAAGCTCGTTCCACAGCTCGCGGGACAGGGAGAGGGAGAGGTGGTGGCTCATGAAGACTCCGTCGTCTCCACAGCCTACCTCTGTGGGCGGCGCGTTGCTGAACGCGGGGCCACGGCAGACCTGTCCGCCGTTTGCCGCACCGACGAGGGGTTGGGACCTGGTCGGGTGTGCAAACGGGCGGGACATGCTCCCAAGTCCGAGGGGCGAACGGGTTCGCCGTCGCGACCACGGGGACTCGGAGCGATGGAGGTCTAGAAGACTTCGGTGCTGCGGAAGAAGTAGGCGATCTCGATCGCGGCGTTCTCGGCGCTGTCGGAGCCGTGCACGGCGTTCTCGCCCTTGCTGTCGGCGTACAGGGCGCGCAGCGTGTTGGGGGCAGCCTCGGCCGGGTCGGTCGCGCCCATGATCTCGCGGTTCTTCAGGATGGCGTTCTCGCCCTCGAGCACGATGGCGTAGCTCGGGCCACTCATCATGAACTCGACGAGCTCGCCGAAGAAGGGGCGCGCGGCGTGCACGGCGTAGAAGCCCTCGGCCTCGCGCTTGGAGAGGTGCTGCTTGCGGATGGCCGCGACGCGCAAGCCTTCTTCCTCGAAGCGAGCAAGGATCTTGCCGGCGAGGTTCTTGCGGGTGGCGTCGGGCTTGATCATGGACAGGGTGCGCTCGATGGCCATGGTGGTCTCCAATGGGCTGGTGGGGGGCGGAGCTAACCGAAGGACCGGTCCGCCGCGACCCCTCGTGCGTCGGTCGGCTCGTGCCCTTCGAGCGACGGGCAGGATCGTCGGGCGCTACGCCCGGTTGCACCGATCGCGGCGGACACATGGCGTGCGGGCTTGCCGTCGTGGCCCCTGTGGTCTACCCATAGGCATGCGCTTGTCCCAACGCATCCGCCAGCTGCAGGCGGCAGAGGTCGTCGAGGTCGTCGAGAAGCTCGTCGCGGCTCGCGAGGCGCTAGAGGCTGCCGAGGCGAAGCAGCAGGCGTATTTCGGCAAGGACACCAAGCCCCATGACTGGCTCGGTGGTGGGAAGAAGAAGGAACCAGAGAAGCGCGACGATGTTGCGTCGTGGAACCTGCGGGAGCTGCGTCGCGCCTTCGAACCGATGGACGAGGCGGTGGAGGCCTGGCTCCGAGACGGCTCCGATCAGTTCTTCCCCGCGGTCGTCGCGTGGGACGACGGCGACGCGTCCCTCACGGAAGGGTTCGCCGACCTGGTGAAGCAGCGGCAAACCCTCGCGGCGGCGCTCGAGGCGACGTTGCCCGAGCTGCGCACCCAGCTGTTGGTCGTGGCGCCCGTGCGGGTGGCGGTCCACCGGCTGGTGAGCGCCGTGGAAGCCCAGCAGCGCGTGGAAGACGTCGAGGTGATGCCCGCCGTGCTGTCGGGGGACCGCAACACCACCTCCCAGGCCACGGGGCGGCGCGCCGAGCGCTACAAGACGTCCGACGATGTGGCTCGGAGCCTGCGAATGGCCAGGCCTTCGGAGCTCGAGCGAGGCCCTCCGCCCGAGCCCGAGCCCGAGGGATTGTTCGCCTCCCTCAAGAAGAAGTTCTTCGGCTGATCAGGCTGCGCTGGGGCGTCGACGGCGTCGCCCGAGTCCGAGTCCGAGTCCTCCGAGGGCCATCAGCAGCCACGTCGAGGGCTCGGGGACCGAGGACATCACCTCGGCGGCCTGATCGATGACTTCCCGGTCGAAGCGGTCGCCCTTGGCCTCCGCGTCGGCAAGGGCCTGCAGCTGGCGCTCGTTGACGAGGACCAGCATCGAGCTGTAGGCGGTCACCACATCGGAGGCCTTCGCCACGGCGTGCACCTCGTCGAAGAAGGCCAGGTCGTGGGTCGATGCGCTGCGGTCGAGGTGGGCGACCAGGGCCCGCGCCGCCACGGGGGCGAAGGGGGTCTCGGTGGGCGGCGCCTCGCTGGGCTGGAAGGACCAGGACCAGCCGTCGAGCCAGGTCGAATCGGTGCGCTGAGCCAGCTCCGCCACGCTGCCCACGGCCCCGCCGCCGGTGTGCTGGAGCTCGTCGAGCACGGTGTCGCCGTAGGCTTTGGGGAAGTCGTCGCCGAGATGCACGAGCCACAGGGGGCTCTCCCCGGGAATCTCCACCGTGTCGCGCAGGCCGAGCTCGTAGGACCCTGCGTCGGTGAGCACCACCCGCCGGTGGCCGCCGGGGAGCCAGGCGATGAGCTGCTCGTCGAGGGACTGGGCGCCGAAGAACAAGGCGGTGTCGTGGTCGAAGTCGGGGCAGCGGACCACGTGGGCGTCGCGGGTGCACCACACCTCCACGGGGCCCTGGGCCTGCAGCGCGTCGAGGGCATCGCGGACGGCGCGTCGCTGCCCGTCCATGGACCAGGTGCCATCGATCAGGACGGCGGTGCGGCCCGGGTCTTGGGTCGAGGGCGCGTCAGGGGTCGCGGTGACCTGCCACCCAGCCACCGTCGACGTGTGGGCCGTGAGGGGTCCGCTCGTCGCGGGGAGCGACGGCGGAAGCCAGCCGTCGGCGGGGTGGCTGCGGGCGGTGTCCTCGTCCCAGAACAGGTTGCGCACCTCGGCGGCCACGGGGAGGGGGTAGCGGTCCCCGACCCGCGGCACGGTGACCTCGATCCATACGTGCAGCTCGGGCCCCTCGGACGTGATGGTCCAGACGTCGCCGGCGTTCCCCTCTCGGGGAAGCACGGGGAAGGCCCGCAGGCGGTACTGGCGCGGCCCGACTTGCTCGAGAAGCGCCGGGTCCACGCTCCGCTGCACTTCGGCCTCGTAGACCTCCTGGGCGGCCCCTCGGGGGGCGAGCACGTGGCGGAAGGCCTGGTCGCGGTCGTCGACGGAGCCGAGCCACAGGCCGGTGACGGCGGCGCTCTCCGGGAGGTGGAAGGACACGAAGACCTCCTCTCGGTCCCAGGTGCGGCTCCGGTACACGTCGTGGATGGAGACCCGGGCGACGTCGCCGGCAGGGTGGACCTCCACCTCCTGGCGGTCGAGGTGGACCCGCTGCTCGCCGATGTCGAGGAGGCTCGCCTGGGCGTCCCGCCAGCTCCAGGTGGCGTGGGCGGAGGCCAGCAGGGTGTCGCGCTCGGCGCGGTCCATCGGCTGGTCGAAGAGGGCGGCGTACGCGACCGAGGCCTCGTGGGTGTCCCGCGGTCGGCCTCCCCCTCGTCCCCATCCGGGGCCGCGGACCCAGCCGTCGTGCACGGACTGGTAGACGAACGGGGCCATCAGCGTCGACCAGAGGGCCTGGGGCGCCGCCTCCATCCCCAAAGGCAGCAGGTCGTCGTACATCTCGGCGACGTGCTTGCCATCGGGCTCGGCCTCGAACAGCCGGTCCCCTCCGGTGCGTGCGGCCACCAGCCCGGCACGGACGGCGTCGCTGCGGTCGACCAGCGCCTGCCGGTCGGCGTCGGTGGCCTCGTCGGAAAGGGCCGCGTCCGCCAGGGCAAAGGCCTCCCCTTGGGGCTGCTGGGCCGACCATGCGAAGGCGATGACCGCGGTGAGCACAGTGCCCGCGGTGATGGACAGGGCCTTGGTGCCCCCGAGACGGGCGGCGGTGGCCCGGTGCACGACCTGCCAGGCCCGCAGGCTGCTGCCCACCATGGCCACCGGGTAGATCGCCATGACGAGTAGGTTCACGAGGAAGAACGCCACGAAGGGGGACGCCTCGAGCATGTCGAGAACCCGGCCACGGATCAGCTCCTCCAGGACCGCTTGCCCCACGAGGCCCACCATGGCGACTGCGTACATGCCGAGGACCGCGCCGGACCACAGGCCCACGAGGAGGGAGGCGGCGCCGGCCACCTGACGCAGTCCCTGGGCCACCGCGGAGGTCTCCTCGAAGCCGTGGAGCACCGTGCGCATCAACCCGAGCGCACTGAGAGCGAACAGGCCGAGGGCCAGGGCTGTGGGGGGGCTCAGGGGCCCGATGGCGAAGATGCGCACGAGGCAGAGCAGCATCAGGGGGGCCTGCACGCCGTAGAAGAGGGTCAGCAGGCGACCCGGGTCGTGGCGCAGCTTCCACAAGCCCACGGCCATGAACGGGATGGGGAGGAACAGCACGACCAGCGCTGGCAAGGTGATGCTCCATGGCACCATGCCGAACCAGGTGGCGATGACCATCTCGCCCAGCACCACCGGCGCGTAGCCGAACATCAACAGGCTGAGGAACAGCAGGTTCCAGCCCCAAAAGAGCGTGTGGCCGAACAGCAGGCCGAGGACGCGGCGGGTCTTCGGGTTCATGGGATCTCCAGGGCAGTGGCGGCAGCGGCGTCGAGCTCGGCGACGAGGGTCGCGAGGGAAGGATCGGCAGGGTCGGCGTGGCCAGGGACGAGGACGGAGACGAGCACCCAGGGCGCGTCGTCGGTCCAGCCCGCGCGGATGCGCACGGTGTGGTCGTCGGTGACCTGGTCGCGGGAGCGGAACCACCACAAGGCGGTGGCGTCGAGGGGACCCTTCGTCGCGCGGGCCACCCGGACCAAGTGGCCACCGATGGGGGCGGCGTGGTCGTCGTGGAGGGTCCACCCTCCGGCCTCGTGGCACTGCTCGGGGACGTGGTGGGCCAGCCACGACCGGCTGCTCACCAGGGCGACCTGGGCACCGGAGGGGTGCTGGGCCTTGGTGAGCTGTCCGCCGTGGGCCAAGAGGAACGCTTCCTCCGCAGGCTGCACGGGGAGGGATTGCCACAGGGCGGGGGCCACCACGACCGGGGCTGGGGCGATGGGGCGCTCGGCGCGCTGCAGGAGGCCCGCGCCGAGGAGCAGGGTGGCCACGACAGGCGCCACGAGGGCCGCCCTCGATGACAGGGTGGTGGCCGGTCGCTGCCACACAGCGGGGGCCGAGGCGACCACGGCCAGGGGGGCGACCAAGGCGAGGACGAAGCCGACGACGCCCATGGGGGTGTGGGCGATGTCGGCGAGGAAGGGGTCGATGGTGGTGAGGCCCACGAGCGCCGCCACCCGGACGAGGTTCTGCAGAAACTGCAGGGCGATGGCGAGGACGAGGGCCAGGCCGCTGACGGCCCCCAGGCGACGTCCCCACAGCACGCAGGCCCCGAGGAGCAGGACCGTGGCGCTCCACAGGCCGCGCACGCCGGAGCAGGGCAGGTCGACGTGGGCGAGGCGACCGTCGATGGCCAAGACGGTGCCTGCGTCGACCGCGCCGGTGAGGGCCGCCACGGTGGAGGCCAGCACCCGCCGCAGCGGGTAGCCGAGGAGCACGTCGAGGTGGCCGGTGACGGGCAGGACGGCGGCGAGGAGCAGGGAAGGGCCCGCCGATGCCCGCCAGGTCGCCGGGGTGGCGAACAGGCCGAAGAGCCCCCAGGCCGACACGAGGGCCAGGGACGCGTGCAGGGCGTTCAGGTCGGGGCCCACGCGGGCGGCGAGCAGCGGGCCCAGCAGGAGCAGGGTCGCGGCCGTGGAGTGCCTCAGGGGACGGCGGAGGGCCCCCATCACGTGGGCAGGGGCCGCTCTCGACACCAGCCAGCCTCCGACGAGCACCGCGAGGACCAGGTGGAGCTGGCCCTCGTCCCGGAGCCACGCCTCGCCCAGCCACCGGAAGGTGGGGGCGTGCAGCGCGAGCCACAGGGCGATGAGGGCGAGGTTGGCGGGGAGGGAGGTCACGCCTTCAAACTACGCCGTCTCCCCATCCGGCGGAGGGGCGGGTCCGGGGCAATGCCGTGCAGGTTTCGTGCAGGGGTGGGGCGCGGGAAGGACAGACATCCGACCTCTCCACTCCAAACAGCCGCCCCCCACGCCCGAGCCCGGGCGCAGGGGCACGTGCTGCTAGAGCGCCTCGACGACCACCGCGATGCCCTGGCCGCCGCCGATGCAGGCGGAGCCCATGCCGTACTTGTCGCCGCGACGACGGAGCTCGTGGATGAGCGTGCCCGTGATGCGGGCGCCGGTGGCCCCGAGGGGGTGGCCCAGCGCGATGGCGCCGCCGTTGACGTTGGTGATGGACCGATCGAGGCCCAGCTCCTTCTCGACGGCGATGTACTGCGGAGCGAAGGCCTCGTTGACCTCCACCAGCGCCATCTCGTCGAGGCCCATGCCGGCCATGGCGAAGGCGCGCTTGGCGGCGGGCACGGGACCGATGCCCATGATGTTCGGGTCGCAGCCCGACACGCCCCAGCTCACCAGACGAGCGATGGGGGAGAGGCCCTTCTGCTCGGCCCACTTGGCGTCGGCGAGGACCAGGGAGGCCGCCCCGTCGCAGATGCCGGACGCGTTGCCGGCGTTGACCGTGCCGTCCTTCTTGAAGACAGCACGGAGCTTGGCCAGGGCCTCGAGGGTGGTGGCGGGCTTGGGGTGCTCGTCGACGCTGAACTCGATGGAGCCCTTGCGGGTCTTCACCTCGATGGGCACGATCTCGGCGGCGAAGTGGCCGGCTTCCTGTGCCGCGGCCCAGCGCTGCTGGCTGAGGACGGCGAAGGCGTTGGCGTCCTCGACGCTGATGTCGTACTTCACCGCGAGGTTCTCGGCGGTGATGGCCATGGGGTCGCCCGTGTAGGAGTCCGTGAGGCACTCCCAGAGCAGGTCGCTCATCTTGGGGGGACGGCCGAAGCGGCTGCCCTTGCGCATGTCGTAGGACACGTGGGGCGCCATCGACATGTTCTCGGTGCCGCCGACGAGCACGGCGTGGGCCTGACCCGTGAGGATCTGCTCGGCGCCGGTGACGACCGACTGGAAGCCCGAGCCGCAGAGGCGGTTCAAGGTGAGGGCGGGGACCTCCTGGGGCACCCCGGCGCGCAGGCCGATGTGGCGGGCCATGTAGATGGCGTCGTTCGCGGTCTGCAGCACGTTGCCGTAGATGACGTGGTCGATGTCGTCGGGGGACACGCCGGCTGCCTCGAGGGCGGCGGTGGCGGTGGGCACGGCGATGTCGGCGGCGGTGAGGGAGGCGAGGGTGCCGCCCATGGAGCCGAAGGCGCTGCGCTTGGCCGAGAGGATGACGATGTCACGGTTCGCGATGTCGAGGGGCATGGGGGCCTCCGGATGGGACGTGGGGTTCGCAGGTATCGTGAGGGGTCGGCCCGTGACACCGGCCAAACGGCCGGGACGGGCTGCGCGCCTACAGGTGGGCTTCGAGGTGCTTCAGGACGGCGTCCGTCACCTGGGTGGTGCCGAGCTCCCCACCGAGCTCCCGGGTCACCTGGTCGGCCTGCAGAGCGTCCCGTACGGACTGGTGCACGGCCTTGGCCTGACCCGCGTGGCCCAGGTGCTCGAGCAGCATGCCGGCGGAGAGGATGGCCGCCAGGGGGTTGGCGATGCCCTGTCCCGCGATGGTCGGCGCGGAGCCGTGCACGGGCTCGAAGAGGCTGACCTTGCCGGGGTGGATGTTGCCACTGGCGGCCAGGCCGATGCCTCCCTGCAGCTGGGCGCCGAGGTCGGTCACGATGTCGCCGAACAGGTTGTTCGTGACGATGACGTCGAACTGCTCCGGGGCCCGCACCATCTCCATGGTGAGCACGTCGACGTAGAGGTGGAAGGTGCGGATCTCCGGGTACTCGGCACCGACTTCCTTGAACACCCGCTGCCACAGATCGTGGCCGTGGCGCATGGCGTTGGACTTGTCGGACATGCACACCGACTCGCGGCCCTGCTCCTTGGCGTACTGGAAGGCGGCGCGGATGATGCGCTCCACGCCCTTGCGGGTGTTCATCTCCGCTTCGATGGCCACCTCGTCGGGGGTGCCGCGCTTGAACTGGCCGCCGATGCCCGTGTAGAGCCCCTCGGTGTTCTCCCGGAAGACGACGTAGTCCATGTCTTCGGGGGTCGTGTCCTTCAACGGGCAGAAGCGGGCGTCGAGGAGCTGCACGGGACGCAGGTTGATGTACAGCTCGAGCTGAAAGCGCATGCCGAGCAGGATGTCGCGGGCGTGCACGTTGCTCGGGACCCTCGGATCGCCGAGGGCGCCGAGGAGGACGGCGTCGTAGTTGTCGCGGATGTCGTCCATCGCTTCGTCGGGCATGGTGGTGCCGTCGCGCAGGTAGCGGTCGGCGCCCAGATCGAAGGGCACGAACTCGAGATCGGAGCGGAGCTGCTGGAGCACGCGCACGGCCTCGGGGATGACTTCCTGGCCGATGCCGTCGCCGGGAATGAGCGCGATGCGGGGCATGGGGACTCCTTCGATGGGGGTCGCGGGACCTAACGCGCCGTCCCTCTTCGCGGGGCTACGCTGCGTGCATGCAGGAGAGGGCTGCGGCCGCGCGGGACGGGGCGTGCTGGGCAGGTCGATACGGGGTCGTCGGAGGGCACATGACCCACAGCTTCGAGGAAGTCACCCGCTGGGACGGCGCCACGCTGGAGGTCCCGGAGGACTGGCTCCAGGGCAAGGCGGCCTTCGGGGGGTTGCAGACGGTGGCGGCGCTGCGGGCGCTGGAGGGGCTGGTGGAGGCCGACCGCCCGCTGCGCTCGATGTCGACGTCGTTCATCGGCGCCACGGGGGGCCGTCCGCTGTCTGCTCGACCGACCGTGCTCCGCGCGGGTCGCTCCCTCACCCAGGCCCGGTGCGATCTGCTGGCCGGGGACGACGTCGTGTGCTCGGTGACGGCGGCCTTCGGGGCGCCCCGCACCTCGGTGGTCGAGCGTCGGCCCATCCGGGAGGTTGGGGAGCCGACGGGCGCGATGGAGCTGCCCTTCCTGCCGGGCATCACCCCCAACTTCGTGCAACACATGGACCTGCGCTGGGTCGAGGGGGGCTTTCCCTACACCGGCGGCGAGGCCAGCACCCACGCGGGGTGGTGCCGGCACCGGACCGACCCTGGGTCGGCGGTGGCCGCCATCGTGTCGCTGCTCGACGCGTGGCCGTCTCCGGCGCTGCAGCAGCTGAAGGGGCCCGCGCCCGCTGCCTCGGTGACGTGGTCGGCTCAGTTCTTGGAGCTGCCGGACCGGGTCACGACGGACGATTGGTTCTGGTTCGAGGCCCATGTGGTGGGGGCGCTCGGGGATGGCTTCGTGACGATGCGGGGGGAGCTGTACGACCGGGAGGGGCGGATGCTGGCGCACCTGGAGCAGCTGGTGGCCGTGTACGGGTAGGCCGAACCGCTACACCCGCGGCTTGTCGCACACGAAGACGAAGGCTGGGGGCACGTTCCGCCACGCCGCGCTGGTCATCGTCACCGACTCGAAGCGCGCCTCCAGTGCTGCCTTGAAGCGCCGCGCGGCGGGCAGGGGCTTGGCATGCAGGTAGGAGAACGTGACCATGCGTCCGTCGGGGGCGAGGACCTCGAGGATGGCGTCGAAGACCTCCCCCTGCAGATCGGCGTCCCAGATGGCCCAGGGGAGGCTGCTCACGACGCGGTCGGCCTTGTCGACCCCCATGTCCGCCAGGATGGCGGGGAGGTCCTGGGCGTAGCGCTCCTCGACCCGGACGTCGGGAAAGCGGACGCGCAGAGACTCGGCCAGCACGGCGTTGGGCTCGAGGCTGACGAAGGGGCCGTGGGGCCGCTTGACGATCTCCGCGGTCATCGGGCCGTCGCCGGCGCCGAGTTCGACGACGACGTGGTCGGGCAGGATCCCGGCGGCGTCGACCTCGAGCTTGGCGAGCACGGGACCCGAGGCGGCGACGGCGCCCACCCCGGTGGGGTCCCGAAGAAACTGTCCCAGGAAGTTCAGCACGGTCCGGCTCCGGTCACATCAATCCCGGGCGGCACTGGACGTGGAGCGCGAAGGCGCCCTCGTCGTCGTTCTTCCCTTCGACGACGATGAGCCAGGTGCTTCCCTTCTGGCTGACCAGGCGCATGTACTCGCGGTCGCGGGCGTAGGCGTCGGGCCACATCTCGCACTGGTTGACCAGGTGGTCGATGCGGGGGCACTCGTCGTCGTTCCAGCGGATGCCGGCCATGTCGAGGTCGCCGCAGGGGGTGTCGAGGTAGACGAAGGCGGTCATGTCGCCCTCGGGGAGCTCCAGCCGGTAGACCCGCTCGTCGCCGCTGTCGTGGTTGGTGGTGTACGGGGTGCAGAAGTGCTTCTCGTAGAAGCGGCTGTCGAAGCGCTGCACGCCACCCTTGGTGTGGCCCACGATGGTCTCGCCGCACTTGATGGTGTCGGTGACGCAGTCGGGGCCGTGGTTGGGGCCCCCATCGGTGATGTCGCCGCATTGCTCCCGATGCACGACGTAGTCGGGCACGGGTGGGCGGCTGTCGGTGCCCGGCATGATGGACACCCGCTCCCGGAACGGCATCTTCAGGCCGCTCGTGAGCTTGCCCTTGAAGCTCCCCTCTTTCGACGGCATCGTCAGGGAGGAGTCCAGGCCGCAGCCGGTGAGCATGGCGAAGATCAAGACGATGGTCATGGATGTCTCCGAGGCCACAGCATGTCAGGCACGACCGGCGAGGACCAGTTGTTCCCGTAGCCGACCGGCGAGGGCGACGCTCATCGCCCCTGCACCCATTCGCCACGCCCAGTTGCCCTCCTGCACCCCGGGGACGTTCATGCGGGCGTCGGGCCCGAGGCCCAGCAGGTCCTGCATGGGCACGATGGCGGTCTCGGCCACCGACTGCCAGGCGGCCCGGCACATGGCCCAGGGCAGGCTGGCGTCGTTGCTGGCGAGGTAGCGACGGGCCCGGTCGACGGAGGCTCCGCTGGCGTGTTGCTGCCAGCCGCGCAGGGTGTCGTTGTCGTGGGTGCCGGTGAACACCACGAGGCGGCGCTGGTGGCGGTGGGGCTGGTAGATGTGGTCGTCGGACGGGAAGGCGAACTGCAGGATCGCCATGCCGGGCAGATCGAAGCCGTCCCGCAGGGCCTCGACGTCGGGGGTGATCACCCCGAGGTCCTCGGCGATGAGGGGCAGCGTCGGATGATCCTCTGCCAGGGCAGCGAGGAGCGCCTTGCCCGGGCCGTCGACCCAGCGTCCGCCGGAGGCATCGGCGGCGCCGGCGGGGATCTCCCACACCGCGGACACGCCGCGGAAGTGGTCGATGCGGACGACGTCGTGGCGCCGGAGGGCCGTGTCCATGCGATCCCGCCACCCTCGGTGGCCGCGCTCGGCGCGGACGGCGTCGTCGTAGAGCGGGTGGCCCCACAGCTGACCGGTCGGAGAGAAGGCGTCGGGGGGCACGCCGGACACGACGGTGGGCATGCCCTCGGCGTCGAGGCGCCATCCGGCAGGGTCGTGCCACACGTCGGCGCTGAAGTGGCCCACGAAGTAGGGCAGATCGCCCCACAGGGCGACGCCGTGGGCGCGCGCGTGCTCGCGGAGGGCGGCCCACTGGCCCTCGAAGGCCCACTGCAGGGCGAGGGCCCGGCGGATGGCTCGGCCGTGCACGTCGCGGGCGACCTCGAGGGCGTGGTCTTCACGGTCCCGTACGGCCGTGGGCCAGCGGGTCCAGTCAGGGCCGTGGGCCTGGGCTAGGGCGTCGTAGAGGGCGAAAGGCTCCGCCCAGGAGTGCGCCGCGGCGAAGGCGTCGAGGTCGACGTCGGCCGCGATGCGGTCGGCGGCGAGGGCGAGGGCGATGGCCTTGCGGGCCGCCACGGCCCGAAAGTCGACCCGGGTGGTGGGCTGCGCGTAGGGACGCTCGCTGGGCTTGAGCCAGCCGTCGCGGAGCAGATCGTCGAGGGAGACCATCAACGGGTCGCCGGCGTGGGCCGAGCTGCTCGCGTACATGCAGCCGTGCTGGTCGGCCGGGTGGATGGGCAGCAGCTGCCAGATGGCGTGGCCGCTGGCGGCGAGCCACTCGACGAACTGCCGAGCGGCCGGACCGATCTCGCCGATGCCCGACGAGCCGGGGAGGCTGGTCGGGTGCAGCAGAACCCCTGCCTGGCGGGTGGAGCGGCTCATGGCTGGGCCCGCCGGTAGGTGGCGTCGGCGCCCTGGCCTTCGCCGTCGACCCGCTGCGTCGTGCGCAGCCGCTCGAGGAGGTAGAAGACCTCGACGGGGTCGGCTTGGAGCATCGCCGCCACGTCGGCGGCGGTGCGCGGGGTGGTGCTCACCAGCTCCTCGACCTTGTCGGCCAGGGCCAACACCGAGCGTGCCGCGGTCTTGCCCGCCTCGACCCCGGGCTGGTGGTAGGCGTTGACGTCGACCAGCTCGCCGTAGAGGCCCACCGCTCGCTCGTACAGGGCGATCAGCGCGCCCAGCGTTCCGGGATCGACCCGCGCCACCGTGAGGGTCAGGGAGGGTCGACCGGCCTCGGCGAGGGCCCGCCGGGTGCCGATGAGGAAGCCCTGGAGCAGGTCGCCGGCGCTCGCCGGGCCCTGCACGGGTCGTGGGTCGCCGTCGCCGTCGCCGAGGACCTGCACGAAGGTGGCGAAGAAGTCTCGGCGTCCGTCGCGGAGCTGCTGCACGAAGGCGTGTTGATCCGTGCTCCCCTTGTTGCCGAGCACGGTGATGCCTTGCTCGGCGACCTGGCCGTTGCGGTCGAGGCGCTTGCCGATGCTCTCCATGACGAGCTGCTGCAGGTAGCGGGAGAACAGCAGCAGCCGGTCGCTGTAGGGCAGCACCACCATGTTCTTCTCACCGGTGCCGTTCCCGGCGAGGAACCAGCACCCGGCGAGCAGGGCCGCAGGGTTGTCCCGCCAGTCGGCGTGACGGGTCCAGGCGTCCATCGTGGCGGCGCCACGGAGGAGCTCGCCGGTGTCGATGCCCGCGAGCTCGCCCGGGAGCAGGCCCACAGCGGAGGTGACCGAGGTGCGGCCGCCGACCCAGTCCCACATCGGGAAGCGGGCGAGCCAGCCTTCGCTCTGGGCCCGCTGGTCGAGCTTGCTGCCCTCGCCGGTGACCGCGACGCAGCGGCCCGACCACTCGAGGCCGAGGTCGGTGAGGTGGCGCTGCACGAGGTCGGCGGCCCGAGCGGTCTCGACGGTGCCGCCCGACTTGCTCACCACCACCACCAGGGTGTGGCGGAGCCGGTCGCCGATGGTGGCGAGGGTGAAGGCGAGCCCGTCGGGGTCGATGTTGTCGACGAAGTGCAGCTGCAGGCCAGCGCCGACCTGGCCGAGGGCGGCGACGAGGAGCTGAGGCCCGAGAGCGCTGCCGCCGATGCCGACGTGGAGGACGTCGGTGAAGGGCTCGCCGTCCGGGGCCGTGGTCTCGCCGTTCCTCACGGCGGCAGCGAAGGTGCGCACGTCGTCGGCGGTGTCTCCGATGGCCCCGGCCTGGCCCATGGTGGGGGCCCGCTCGGGGGCGCGGAGCCAGTAGTGGCCGACCTGGCGTCCTTCGTCCACGTTGGCGACCGCTCCGCCTTCGAGGGCCTCCATCGCTGCGAAGGCGCGGCCCCATGGGAGCGCGTCGAGGGCTTCGGGGGCGATCCCCATGGCCGTGGCGTCGACGGCAAAAGAGGTGGGGCCGTGGTGCAGGAACAGAGGCGAGGCGAGAGACATGTGCGGCTCCAAACGGGCGCACTCGTATCGTCGCGCTCGAGGGGACGCCCGCGTGGGTGCGCTCTGGCTCAGATGGGCATGCAGGCCGACCCGGAGCGCTATATCAGAGGCTCTTGACCTCGAGGTGTTTCGTGAGCGTGATCGACCGTCTGAAGAAGCTGCAGGACCATGGCGGAGAGCGGCAGACGGTGGGGCTCGAACAACCGGTGATCGAACGCTTCGCCGCGCTGGATCCGCGCCTCGGCGATGCGGTGGATCAGGCGCTGTCGATCCACGAGTGTCTGCAGGTCGAGTTCGGCGACGCATTGAAGGGCTCCGAGGCCGATCTCGTGGCCAGCCTTCAGGACGACTTCGTCAACTTCTACCCGGCAGAGACGGTCAACCCGTACATCCCGCTGGCCGCTTCGGGGCCGTGGATGGTCACCTCCCACGGTGCGGTGCTCCACGACAACGGTGGCTACGGCATGCTCGGGGTGGGTCACGCTCCGAGCCATGTGCTCGACACGATGCACCAGCCCCACGTCATGGCCAACATCATGACGCCCTCGTTCAGCCAGAAGCGGTTCACCACGCTGCTGAAGGCGGAGATCGGCCAGAAGCGGGGCAGCTGCCCGTTCCATCGCTTCATCTGCATGAACTCGGGCTCCGAGTCGGTCACGGTGGCGTGCCGCATCTCCGACGTGCTCGCCAAGCGGATGACCGACCCGGGTGGGGCCAAGGAGGGGCAGAAGATCATGTTCCTCGCCCTCACCGGCGCGTTCCACGGCCGCACCGATCGGCCGGCCCTGGCCTCCCACAGCAGCCAGCCCAAGTACCGGGCCAACCTGGCGTCCCACGCCCACGCCGACCACCTGCTCACCACCCCGCCCAACGATGTCGCGGCCCTCCGCAAGGTCTTCGCGGAGGCCGAGGCCAACGGCATCTTCATCGAGATGATGCTCATCGAGCCGGTCATGGGGGAGGGGAACCCCGGCGAGTCGGTCACCCGCGAGTTCTACGACGCGGCGCGGGAGCTCACCAAGGCCCACGGCGCCCTGCTGCTGGTCGACAGCATCCAGGCCGGCATCCGGGGCACCGGCTACCTCTCGATCACCGACTACCCGGGCCTCGAGGACATCGAAGCCCCCGACATGGAGACGTACAGCAAGGCGCTGAACGGGGGGCAGTACCCGCTCTCCGTACTCGCCCTCACCGAGTACGCCGCGTCGCTCTACGTCAAGGGCATCTACGGCAACACGATGACCACCAACCCCAAGGCCCTCGACGTGGGCAGCACGGTGCTCTCGTCCCTCACCGAGGACATGCGGGTCAACATCCGCGCCCGTGGGGAGCAGCTCGTGGCCGGACTGAACACCCTTGCGGGGGAGTTTCCGGGCGTGATCACCAAGGTCCAGGGCACCGGCCTGCTGGTCAGCGCGGAGATCGACCCTGCCATCGCGTCGGTCGTCGGCTTCGATGGCCTCGAGATGTGGTGCCGTCGCCACGGCCTCGGCGTGATCCACGGTGGCAAGAACGCCCTGCGCTTCACCCCCGCCTTCAACATCACCGCCGACGAGATCGATCTGGTGATCGACGTGGTGCGGCAGTCGCTGCGGGCCAAGACCTCCGCCGAAGCCATCGCCGCCTCCAAGGTCGGCGAGCAGCTGCACGCGTAGCGGCAGTCGGCTAGAGCGGCCCCATGGACGAGGTGATTCCCTTCTTGCACCCCGCGCTCGGCGGTCTGTCGCTCCTGGCGATGATGTCGCTTGGGGCCCGGGGCCTGCAAGCCCGTCAGGGGGTCAAGGGGGCCCACAAGAAGCGGAAGAGCCACGCCAAGCAGGGGCCCTGGATTGCCGGGGCGATGTCGATGGCGGCGCTGACGGGCGTGGGCACGGTGGTGTTCGTGCGGGACGACCTCGACCCTGTCGGTTCCTGGCACTTCTGGGCCGGGTGGTTCGTCACGCTGTGCATGCTGCTGCTCGCGTACATGACCCCGCGGCGGTTCCGACGGAACCAGCTGGTGAAGAACCTGCACCCGGCGGTGGGGGTGGTGGTGATGATCACCGGGGTGGTGGTGTTGCTGGTGGGGATCGAGCTGCTGCCCTAGCGCCCGCGCCGGAGCGCTCAGGTGGGGAAGCGCGCCGGCGGTGGGCAGGCTGGAGGGGAACACGGAGACCACGGAGCTGGGCGAGCTGAGGCGTGCTTGGAGCGCCGTCGCAGCCCGACCCACCAGCGGCTGCGGGCGGGTGCGCACGGGAGGGCACACAGAGAAGCCTCCGCGCTCGCCGAGGGTGGAGCCGACCCGCAAGGCTTGATGAGGAAGGCGTTCGAGTTGGCGCGACCGTTCGGGGTCTCCGTGTGCCCCTCCCGTGGGACAGAGCTCGCGTTCGCCCATGGATCGAGCGTCGCGAGGGGGCCTGGCCTGCTTTGGCCTCGGGCCTCTGTGGTGCTCCGTGTTCCCTTGCGGGCCTCTCCGACCGCCAGGCAGGCCCTCTCGAGCCTGCCCCCCGTCAGAACTGGAAGTAGACGAACGCCTCTCGAGTGAACTTCCCGAGCCACAGCATCCCCACGATCATCACCCAGTCCCCGACCCAGTTCAGCCACATCGGCGCCTTCCGGTCGTCGAGGTGGCGCTTCCGGAACTCGATGAGCTCCGCCAACGGGATGAGCAGCAGCGTCCCGACGAACAGCGTGGTGTCCATCCCGAAGCGCGCCAGCAGCGCGTCCCACTTGGTCGCTTCGAAGAGCGTGCCCCAGCCCACGCCGATGTTGCTGTACATGGTCAGGGCCGTGGGCACGTCGGGCACGCGGAACCACAGGTGGCCGCTGGAGACGATGATCAGGGCCGTCGACCACTGCCAAACCCGGCGTGTGCGCGTCCACTTCGCGAAGCCCGTGGCCTCGGCGAAGCGGTTGCGGAGGGGGCCGGTGACGAGGCCGACGATGATGAACACGCCGTTGAGCGCCCCCCAGATGGCGAAGTGCCAGGCGGCGCCGTGCCACAGACCCGACAGCACGAAGACCGCCATGATGTTGCGGTACTGCATCAGCTTGCCGGACCGGGAGCCCCCCAACGGGATGTACACGTAGTCGCGGAACCAGGTGATCAGCGAGATGTGCCAGCGGGCCCAGAACTCGTTGATGGAGCGGGCCAGGTAGGGCTGGTCGAAGTTGGTCATCAGCTTCACGCCCATGACCCGCGCCGCGCCGATGGCGATGTCGGAGTAGGCGCTGAAGTCGTAGTAGACCTGCAGGCCGATGAGGGTGGTGGTCATCACGACCACGAAGCCGCCGGCCTGCTCGGGGGCGGTGAACACCGGATCGATCAGCCCGGCGAGGCGGTCGGCCACGACGACCTTCTTGAACAGGCCCCACAACATGAGCCGCAAGCCCGACACGACGCGGTCGGTGTCCCAGCTGTGGTGGGCGGCCAGCTGGGGTAGCAGGCGCCCGGCTCGCTCGATGGGCCCCGCCACGAGCTGGGGGAAGTAGGACACGTACAGAGCGAAGCGCCCGAAGTGCTTCTCTGGCTCGAGGTGATGCCGGTACACGTCGATGGTGTAGGCGAGGGTCTGGAACGTGTAGAAGCTGATGCCGACGGGCAGCAGCAGGTTGGACTCGGGCAGGGCCCACTCGACGCCGACGAGGGCCAGGAGGGCCTGGAAGGTCTCGTTGATCAGGTTGTAGTACTTGAAGCTGAACAACAGCCCGAGGTTCACGGTGAGCGACACCATGAGCAGCAGCCGACGCCTCAGCCCCTCCGTGGAGGGCATGGCCCGGGCCACGGTGTAGTCGACGACCGTGGAGGCGAAGATGAGCACGGCGTAGGCCGGCTCCCACGCCATGTAGAAGACGTAGGAGGCCACCAACAGGTGCAGCCAACGCCAGCGCGGCGGCAGCAGGAAGTACAGCCCGACCACGACGGGGAAGTAGAGCAGGAACTCGAGGCTGTTGAAGAGCAAAGCGGGTGGCAGCCGATGCGAGGTGGGTCGGGGGGCACTCTACACCGTGCTGGGCGCGCCGACGACCAGGCTCAGGGCACGTCGAGCTGGGCGGGCTCGGGGGGAGCAGGGGCAGAGGTCGGCTCGGGCACGGGCTCGGGGGCGGGCTCGCAGGCGGCCTCGGCGAGCTCCAACGCAGCCTGCAGCCGCTTGCGCTCGGCCTCGACTCGGCTCGCGTCGTCTTCGACGGAGGTCAACGTCGTGCGGGCGTCGTCGCGCTCCGACTCCAGCTGCAGCAGCTGCACATGGAGCTGACGGAGCTCCGCCTCGAGGGCCGACCGGGCGGCCAGCTCCTCGTCTCGCTGGCCCTGGGCGTGGTCGCGCTCCTCCTGGGTAGCGAGGAGCACGGCCTCGATGCCCTCCCGCTGCTGGGCTTCTTCGTCGCGGGCCTGCAGGGCCGCCCGCTCGGCGGCCAGGGCGGCCTCCTCGGCCAGAAGGGCAGCGGCCTGCGCCGCCTCGGCAGCCTCCCGAGCGGCCCGCTCCTCGGCCCAGCGCCGCTCGGCGTCGGACTCGGACTTCAGTGCCTTCTGCCGGGCCTTCTGGGCTCGGTCCGCCTCCTGGTGCGCCTCCTTGGAGGCCTCGAGGGCGGCCTGGCGCTGGGTCTGGGCCTTGCGCTCCAGCTCCATGGCCGCATCGGCCTGGGCGGTGGCCTCGACCCGCATGGTGTCGGACCGGGCCACCTCGGCCTGCAGCTCGCGCCGCTCGTAGGCCATCCAGGTGGCCCCCAACAGCATGGCCACCAGCAAGGTCGCCAGGATGGCGCCGGTGATCACGGCCGTCCGGTGGCGCCCGACGAAGAGCCACGCGTGGAGGTGCGGACGCCCGCCGTCGACGCTCGTGGGCAGGCCGGCGCGGTAGCACTGGAGGTCCCGGGCGAGCTCGGCGGCGGTGCCGTAGCGGTCGGTGGCGCTGCGGGCCATGGCCTTGCGCACGATGCGGGCCAGGCGCTCGGGTACCCGAGGCTCGACCAGGCGCACGTCGACCGGTGGCTCCTCCCGGACCCGCAGCACCGTCTCCAGCGCAGGGCGAATGGGCAGGTCCTTGGGCTGGTAGGGCGCCTGGCCGCTCACCAGGGCGTACAGGGTCGCGCCCAGGGCGTACACGTCGGAGGTGCGCCGCAGCCGCTCGCCGCGGGCCTGCTCCGGGGGCATGAAGCACGGGGTGCCGACGAGCTTGCCGTCCCCGTTGCCCACCGCGATGGTGACGGTGTGGGTGGGGTCGCTGTCCGGGCGGGCCACAGGGGCCATGCCTGGGGCAGCCAGGCCGAAGTCCGTCACCAGCGCCCGTCGGGACACCGGTAGGAGCAGGATGTTGGCCGGCTTGAGGTCCCGATGAAGGATGCCCACCCGGTGGGCTGCTTCGACCCCGTCGGCCGCCTCGGCGACCGCGCGGCAGATCTCGTCGAGGGAGTCGAGGGGGGTGTCGGCGAGGGTGCGGCCGACCACGAGGTTCTCTACGCCCTGCTCGTCGGCCTGGTGCTCGGCGCACAGGGCCATGTCGATGAAGTGCAGGTCGCCGATCTGGCCCGCGCTCTTGATGCGCACGACGTGGTCGCTGATGATCCGGGAGGCGGCGCGGGCCTCGGTCATGACGACGTCGATGGCGAACTCGCCGTTCACGTAGGGATGCAGCAGCTTGAGGGCCGTCCAGCTGCGGAGCTGCTCGTCGAAGGCCTTCCACACGCTGGCGGTGGCGCCGGCCCCCAGCTCTTCCTCCAGGCGGTAGCGGCCGAGGCGCACGCCGCGCTCGAGCTCGGTGGGGGCGGGCTCGCTCGTGGCGTCGCTCTCGAGCACCGCGTCGAGGAGCTGCCGCACCTCTTGCTCCACCGTGGGGTGCCCCTTGCAGCGTCGCTGCAGCTCGGTCTCCCGCTCGGCGGCTGGCAGGCTCACCACGGCGTCGAACACGTCGTCGACGAACAGAGACGGCTGGGGGGCGGGGTCGAGCTTGCGGATGGGGACGCTGCTCATGGAGCCCCCAACCGGGACTGGAGCCAGGCCTTCACGAAGCGCACGTCGGCCCCCACGGTGGACTTGGGCAAGGCGAGGGCCTCGCTGATCTCCGACTCGGACAGGCCGCCGTACAGGGCGTAGCGGGCGCAGGTGGCGCGGCGCTCGCCATTGCGGATGGGGCCGCCGGTGCTCGTGCCGTCGCCCAGCTCTGTGAGGAGTCGGTCCACCTCCAGGAAGGTGTCCGGGTGGGCGTCGCAGAACAGGGGCGCGTCGGACAGCTCGATGCGCACCTTGGCATCGGGTCGTTTGGCGGCGCGGCGGCGTCGGGCGTGGTCGATGAGCTCGCGGCGCATGTTGGTGATGGCCAGGGCGATCACGTCTTCCGGCCGCTGCTCGGCCAAGATCCGCAGGTCGCCGTTGAGCAGGCGTGCCCATGCCAGGTGGACCAGCTCGCAGCTCTCGAGGGTGTGGGCATAGGGCTCTCGGGAGAGCAGGCTGCGGGCGATGCCGCGGAGCTCCCGGTACACGTCGTCGAGGGGGGCCGGGCCCTGAGCAGGGGGCGGGGGCGGGGTGGAGGCCATGGGGGATGCGGGGGCGAAGGTGGAGGGCAGTGTCGTCATGGGGATGCTCCGAGGGGCTCGGCCGGGCGGCCTCGACTCCTCAGCGTGAACGACACGCGAGCGACCCACTTGCATCAGAAAAGAAGAAGATCGCATCCGCAGCGTATCAGGCCCGCACAGGGGGAGCATCGCCGAAGCCCGTGGGTTTCGGGTACAGTCCCGCCGCTGGAGGGAGCCATGGAGCTGAAAGACCTCACCGACCACGAGCAGCTCGTGCTCATCGGCCTCGTGAAGATGATCGTGCACGCAGACCAGCAGGTGAGCCCCGAAGAGCGTGCCGTGCTGCGCACCCTGCAGCAGGCCTTGGGCGAGGCCACCTGGAACGAGCGGGTGCGGGAGGCCTCGGAGTCCTTCGGCACCATCCCGGCCCTCGAAGCGGCGGCCCAGCAGGTCGAACGTCCCGAGGCGCAGCAGCTCATCCACCGCATCCTCGGCGAGCTGGCCGGCTCCGACGAGGTGATTCCGGCCGAGGCCCACGTCCTGCAATGGATCGACCAGACCTGGGCCCTCAGCGAGGACGAGGAGGAGGACGAGTACGAGGACGAGGGGCCGGAGCCCGTCGAGAGCTTCGTCCTCATCGACGATGACTAGCCCGGCGACAGGTTAGACTCGGGCATGGCTCGACCTTGGACCAGCAGCAGCTCGATGTGGGCACGGAGCGCGTTCGTCGCCGCCGTGGCCCTGGGCTGCTCAGTGGCGCCTCCTGGTGCCGACGCGCCGCACGAGAGCACCTCGTCGGACCCGTACGGGCCGACCACACCGCCCGTCGTCGACTCGGGGTCCGACACCCCCACCCTCGACACAGGAACCCCGAGCGGAGACCCCGCCCCGATGCACGGCTTCTCCTACGTTCGCACCGGTCTGGCGGGCATGCCTTGGCCGAGCGGCAACGACCTCGACTACCTCGCCACCGAGCAGATCGACCTGGTCGTGTCCCTCACCCCGGACCCCCTGGTCGACGACGAGCTGTCTGCCCGGGGCATGGCGCTGCTGCACCTGCCCATCGGCGACTTCCTTCCCCCCACCCACGAGCAACAGCTCACCCTGGTGATGGAGGTGAGCGCCCGGCAAGAAGCGGGCGACAAGGTCGCCGTGCACTGCCTCGCAGGACTCGGCCGCACCGGCACCATGCTGGCGACCTGGCTGGTCGCTGAAGGGGCCACCGCCGAGGCGGCCATCGAGGAGGTCCGGTTGCTGCGGCCCGGCTCCATCGAGACCACCGCGCAGGAAGACGCCGTGCGTCGCTTCGAGCGCTTCATGGAGGAGCGGTGAAGGGTGTCTGGATCGGGCTCGTTGGAGCCATTGGGATCGGTTCGCTGGCCTGCGCCGGGGTCCTCTCGACCCCGGAAGCCCGCGACAACGCGCGGGCCTGCCAGGCGTGGGTCGACCACATGAACGGCTTGGAGTGCGTCGCGCTGACGTACGACGAGACCGAGATGTGCCAGGGGGCAGACGCCTCCCCGGCCGACATGGCGCTGTACTTCGACTGCGCTCGGGAACACAGCCAGTGCGAAGAAGGAAAGCTGGTCAGCGACCTGACGGGATGCCGTCAGCCGGCGATGTAGCGCCGCTGCTCGTCAGATCGGTGCTTCGACGAGCCACACCGGCGGCCACAACCCCTCGACGAGGGTGCCCCCCGCTTCGACGACCGCTGCAAAGGGGACCTCCTCGCCCGCGGCGTTCACCACGGTCGCGGCCTCTCCGAGCAAGGCCGGGAGTCCCCGCGGGACGGCCCGAAGGCCCCGTTCGCCTCGCTGCAGGTCGCCCTGCACTCCGCCGTAGGCGGCCTCCAGCAGGCCGAAGGTGCCCGAGCCGCGGTAAGCGAGCTGGTGGTGGGCGAGCCGTACCTGGTCCCGGACGCGCTGGGGTACGGGCAACGGGACGACGTCGATGGACCCGTCTGCGGGACGAAGGCCATCGACCCCCAGCCATCGGTGGTCGGCGGGCGCGTCGTCGACGATGCGGGCGACCGAGGCAGCGACTGCGTCAGAGGCTCCGGGCACGTCGGGATCGTAGGCGAACACGGTGTCGTCGCGCAGGGGGACGAACACCGGCCGTTCCAGGTCGAGGCCTGTGGCGGCGCGAGCGGCGGGCCGGGCCGCGGCGTCGCTCCACAGCAGCGCCAGTGCGGCGAGCCCCGATGCCGGGCCCATCGTGCCCCAGCCGGCACCGCGGGCCACGTACGGGGCGCCGTCGGCGAGGCGTCGAGCGATGGCCTCGTCGTAGCTGGCGCCGGGGGTCAGCCCCCAGTCGGCCAGCTGCGCCGGGAGCACAGCGGCGGGCCGGAATCCGACCGCGGCGTAGACGACCTCCAACACCGTGGTCGTGCCCAGCTGCCTGCCGGTGGGCTGGTAGGGGCGCTCGAGCAGCAGGCCCTCGAGGGCGAGACGGGTGTGCAGGGCCCGTGGGGTGGCCCGTACCCGCAGGTGGGAGCGGGCGTCGTCGGGGGCGTCGGACGGGATGGGGACGGAGGCCACATCGACGCGCCAGTGGGCCTCGAGGAGGGCTTGGTCCCGCGGACTGACGCTCCGGGTGGCCTGCCACAGCCCGGCGAGATGGGCTCGCCCATGGGGGGTGGTCACGGCGAAGGCGTCGGGGTCGTAGACGGCGCCGTCGATGCCGATCACTTCGAGGGCGTCGCGCATGCGCGCGCCGAAGGCGTCTCGCTCGGCGTCGGTGGGGGCCATCGGGTCCTACAGCGTGCGCTTGCGCGGGGTGGGGGGCAGCCCCCGGTCGAGGGCGTCTTGCTCGGCCTGCACCACGGCCAGCTTCTCGTCGCGCTCCTCGATCGAGAGCACGCCCGCGGCGTAGGCCTTCGTGATGGCCTGGCGCTTGGCCTCGAGGGGCGAGGCGGGAGCCTTCGCGGGGGAGGACGCCGTAGGCGGGGGCGCTGCAGGACGGCCGCTGAGCTGACGTGCCTCCGCCTCGAGGCGTCGCAGCTCGTCTTCGGCGGCGGCGCGCTCGGGATCGGTGAGCTCACGCCGTTCGTCGTCGTCGTCCGACCACGTCTTGAGGGTGCCTTTGGCGAGGTTTCCCAGTCGTTTGATGACGCTCATAGGGTCACCGTAGCACGACGACCTGGGCCGGCGTGGCGATCAGTAGCTGGCGTCGGTGTAGTCGTACCCGTAGCCGGCGTAGCAGACCTCGCTGCACACCTGGGGCGGGACCGGGAAGCCCTCGTTGCCGTAGCCGTAGTCGTCTCGGCACTCCCAGTTGGAGGGGTCGAGGCACTCCTCCGCCTTGTCGCGATCGAAGTCCGGGCACTCGTAGCCGGTGGTGTACTCGCCGACGTCGGAGCAGATCTGTTCGATGTACGACGAGTCGCAGTCCAGGGTGCAGAACACGTCGACGTAGGACTGGAAGAAGGTCTCGGCGGACAGCTTGGACGGCAAGACGCCAGCGCAGTCGAAGGCGTCATAGCAGGCCGACGGAACGCGGTCGCCGTCGTCGCAGTCTTGCCGGGCGTCCCGCATCTCTCGGAGGCAGGTGCGGGCCTCGTCGGCGTCGAAGGCGCAGCTCGCACCGTCGTCGAGCTGGTCGAGCACATCGTCGACGCACTCGTCGATGTCGTCGAAGTCCTCGACGAACAAGCTCTTGTGGCAGTGCTCGTCGTAGCGACAGATGTGCTCGGCGTAGGCATCGGGGAAGCCCTTCTCGGTGGACCCGAGGCAGGCGACGAAGAGCAGGAGCCAGCTGGACATGGGCCTTCCGGGGTCTAGCGGTTCACCCGGACCACGGGCCGCGGGGTGCCTTCCATCGCGAGGCGGGACTCGAGCTGCTTGACGTCGGCCACCATGCGCTGGTGCTTCTTGGCCTCGCTGGGGAGTAGCGGGGAGCTGCGCGCGGCGCCGAGGGCGAGCTGATGCAGCGCGACGGCCATCGCGAGGCCGCACAGGGCGAGCACCACCAAGGCCACCGCGAGGGGGAAGCCGAGGGCGGTGTCGATGCTGTTGACCTGCTTGGCGATGTCGATGTCGATGATCGGCAGGGACATCGAGACCAACGCCAGCAGCACGAGACCCATGGCCCCGAAGGCGGCGACGTTGCGGCTGAGCACGAAGGGGTGGCCGGGGTTGGTGGCCTGCAGTCGGGCCAAGAGGTGGTCCCGCGAGCTCGATTCCTCAAAGGCGGCCAGGCGCTCCCGAGCCGTCTGCAGTTGGGTACGAACGTCTTCCATCGGTGGGGGCTCCAGCCTGCATTCTAGCAGCGATCTGGGCGTACTGCCCAGGGGTTCGGCGCGTTGGAGGGTGTGTAGCCCGCATGCCGGCCCGAGACACCCCTCGTCAGTCGTCGCAGTCCGTGAGGTAACCAAGGAGACACAATCGCTCGCGCTCCTCGTCGCTCATCTCCTGGGTCTCCGACACGAGGCCCATGCGCTCGGCCTCGGTCCGTGGGGGCACCACGACGATGCCTTCTTCGATGCGCACGGAGTGATTGCCTGCCTTCCAGGAGCGGGCGCCCTTGACCGCCATGAGCTCCCGCGGGTCGTCGCCGACGAGGAGTTGGGCTGCCTGTGGGGTCTGCTCCTGCTCGAAGCGGACGTAGAGCGTGCCCTTCCCGTGGCTGCCGGGCATGAAGCGCAGGCTGCGATGGTCGTCGGCGAGCTGCACGTGGCCCACGTCGGCGGACACGACCCGGGGGGTCTCTCCCCACTCGATGTTGGCCCGGTGCTCTGCGATGGCCTCGGGGTCGAGCACATCGGCGGAGCGCACGCCCTCGGGGAGCTTGAGGGTGATCTCGTCGGCGCCCTTCAGGTCGACCCGCACCCGCCAGCCCGGACCCACGTCGATGCTGTGGGAGGTGGCGAGGGCGGCGCGGTACGGCCCGAGGTCGACCGACGCCGACTTGTCCTGCTTCTCGGCAGGGTCTGCGGTCATGTCGTACAGCTCCTCGCGGCCGGTTCCGGTGTGCAGGATGTACTTGTGGCCGGTGTGGACCACGCCCCAGCGCTCGTGGCTGTACTGGATGTGGGCGATGGGGATGGAGCGGTCGGACCAGTCCTCGGACAGCATCGGGCGCAGGAGGCTGCGGCCATCGGTGCCGGGGACTTGGGCGATGCCCGCGGCGTCGTAGAGGGTGGGGGCGATGTCGGCCAGGGTGGTGGGGGCGTCGAGGCGCACGCCCTTGTCGAGGCCCTTGCCCGGCCGCACCCACATCAGCGCCCGGGTCGTCTCATCGAAGAGGGTGTGGTTGTGCTCGAAGCCCTCGTGCTCCCAGAACTCCTCGCCGTGGTCGTTGTGGAGCAGGATCAGCGTCTTGCCGGGGAGCTGGTCGACCCCGTCGAAGAAGCGGCCGAGCTCGTGGGAGGTGTAGGCCATCTCGCCGTCGTGGAGCGCCTCGAGCTGGGCCTTCTGCACGTCGTTGAGGGTGCCCTGCTTCATCATGCTGAGGACCTTGCTCCGCTCGACCCGCTTGGGCAGGTCGGGGTCTTCCTCCGTCACGAACTTGTTCCGCCACGCACCGGGGGCGTCGTAGATCATGTGGGGGTCCATGAAGTGCAGGAACAGGTAGGTGTCGCGGTCCTGGTGGCTGCCGAGCCACTCGAGGGCCATGTCGACTTGGTCCTTGGCGTTGGAGCGGCCGTCGAACTGGAAGGTGTCGAAGCCGATGTCGAAGCCGAAGCGGGGCTGCAGGTGGGGGTTGGCCACGATGGCGTTGGTGGCGTAGCCCTCCCGCTGGAAGACCTCGCTGATGTTGGTGGCGTCGACGGCCTGCAGGGGGCGCCGGCCGGTGGTGGCGCTGCGGAAGCTGGGCCGGGTGCGGGGGGCCGGGGTCCAGGCCTTGTCGAAGACGTAGGACTGCTCGGCGAAGGCATCGAGCTCGGGCGTGGACGGCAGGCCGTAGCCGTTGAAGCCGACGTGGTCGTAGCGGGTGGTGTCGAGGCCGATGACGATGACGCGACGGACCTCGCCCGCGGGCTTGCCCGACACCGAGGGGCTGCCGAGGAAGACCCAGTCGAACACGGCGGTGCTCCGGGGCTCGGCGCGCAGCTCGAGGGTGACCTCCTTGCCGGCGAGGGAGGACAGGTCGACGGACCACGGGAGGTAGCTGGTGGTGCTGGGCTCGAGGCCGTAGCGGCCCAGCTCCTTCTTGACGCCGTCCACGGTGGCGGAGAGCACGACGTCGGCACCGTCGCTCTTGGGGAGCTTGAGGGGGGCGGGCTCCAGGCTCAGGTGGGTCTCGAAGACCGCGCCTTCGGCGGGCACCGTGAGGTCCCACTCGGCGGCGGCGGGGGCGGGCAGCATCAGGCCGTGGCGGGTGTGGCGGCCGATGGTCATGCCGTAGCGGACGAAGTCCTCGTCGGTGAGCTCGCTGCGCTGGCGGAGGTGCCGGTCGAGGGCCTCGCGCACCCCCGGGTACACGATGTCGATGGTGCCGGACTCGGGCATCTGCGGGTAGCTGATGACGACGTTCTGGCCGTTGACCCGCCAGGTGGCCTTGACCGCCTTGGGGGCGGGGCCGCGGGCGTACTCGATCTCTTCGCCGTCGACCTGCACCGACATGCCCACCGGGCGGAAGGTCTTCTCGTCGCTGGCGACGGGAAAGGGGAGCTCGGCCTTGAGCACCATCATCGTGCGCTTGGCGCCCTTGCGGTTGGGCACCTCCGTGACCTCGACCGTGAAGGTCTCCTCGGCGTTGGCGATGCGGGGGGTGATCTTGGGCTTGCCGATGTCGTATCGGCCCGAGAGGCGGTGCAGCGGGAACTGGACGGCCCCTCCGCTGCGCAGGTCGGGGAAGCCAGCGGGGAGCTGGGCCGACAGCTCGAAGGGCTCGGTGGGGGCGTCGGGGTCGGTGAGCACGAGGGCCGGCACCGGGCTCGGCTTCACCACGGGGGCGGTGGGGCGGGGCTCGGGCGTGTCGCCGCCGCTGCAGGCGAGGAGCAGTGCGGGCAAGAACGCAGCGAGGGAGCGGATCGGGGCGACGGTCACGGGGGCTCCAGCAGAACGCGTCGCCCCGGCGGCCCACGAGCCTGTGAGATCCATGACGACGTGGCGCTCGTAACCGTGTCCCGGCTGAGAGCATATGCCCATGACAGGAGGTCCCATGCAGTGGAAGACAATGACCGGACTCGGGATGGCGGCGCTGCTCGGGCTGGTCTCTTGCGCCTTCGCAGGATCCCCGGCTTCGAGCGATGACTTCGTGCCGACGCGCCCGGATGCGGTGGTCAAGGCGGCGGACGTGTGGAAGCAGGAGCTCACCGCGCAGGAGTTCCACGTGCTGCGGGAGAAGGGCACCGAGCGGGCCTTCACTGGGGAGTTCTGGGATCACCACGGCGATGGCGTCTACGTGTGCGGTGGCTGTGGGCTGCCGCTCTACGACAGCGAGACCAAGTTCAAGTCGGGCACCGGCTGGCCGTCGTTCTTCGACACGGTGGAGACGTCGAACGTGGCGACCCTGACCGACACGCAGTTCGGCATGGCGCGCACGGAGCTGCTGTGCGCGCGCTGCGGGGGGCACCTCGGGCATGTGTTCCCGGACGGGCCGCTGCCGACGGGAGAGCGGCACTGCATCAACTCCGTGTCCTTGGACTTCGTGCCGCGGAAGAAGGCGGACAAGGCGAAGGAAGCGGAGACGGCGAAGGAAGCGGAGACGGCGAAGGAGTAGGCAGCTCTGTTGCCACCCGGGCGGCCGGCAGAGCCGTTCGAACGGCGGGAGAGCGGACCGCCCGAGGTGGGGTGGGGCGTGCATCGCTCTCGGACAGCCCAGCCCGGTGGGGCCGGGGAGGCAGAGCCTTCCGGTGGGGTCGAGAGGGGTGAAACCCCCGGCAACCCGTAGGTCGGGGGTGGGACGTGCCGCCGGACGGTCGCGGGAGCTACGGGTCGGATCCGCACAGACGCCCCAGGACGGCGACGCTGCCTTCGCGACAGGGCTCGGGGTTCGTCCCCGGGGCTTGTCAGCGCCGGTGGTTCGACGGCTGAGGGCCGCCAGGGCCCTCAGCCCCCGACCCGCTCCAGCTCCCGATCGATGATGTCGTAGAACACCGACGCCGGCTGGGCACCGCTGATCACGATGCCGTTGACGTAGAAGCCGGGCGTCCCGCTCATGCCCACGGCCTGGCCGTCCTCGACGTCCTTCATGACGGTGGCGGCGTGGCGGTCGGAGTTCAAGCAGCTGGTGAACTCCTGCACATCGAGCTCGAGGCCTTCGGCGTAGCCGATGAGGTCGTCGGTCTGCCAGGGCTTCTGGTCGGCGAACAGGGCGTCGTGGAAGCCCCAGAAGGCCTCCTCCTTCTGCTCCCGGGCGCACTCGGCGCCCTCAGCGGCCTTGCCGGCCTCGCGATGCATGGGCAGGGGGAAGTGGCGGTAGACCAGGGACACCTTGTCGCCGTACTTGCCCATGACTTCCTTCACCGTGTTGGCGGCCGTGGTGCAGTAGGGGCACTGGAAGTCGCTGAACTCGACGATGGTGATGGGCGCGCTGGCCTTGCCGATGCGGGCGGAGTCGCCGGCGGCGACCTCGATGCGCAGGCCCTCGAGGTGGCGCTCGACCTTGTACTTGTCTTCGAGGGAGTCGATGAAGGCGCGGGTGAGCTCGCCGGCCTGCTGCTGCTGCAGGTGGGCGGCGATGGGGCCCAGCATCTCTTCGAGGGGCGCGCCGCGCATCTGGCCCTGGTTCTGGGCGTAGAACATGGCGACTTCCTCAGCGCTGGGCTCGGCGATCTTGTCGTCGACCTCCGAGGCGATGAGCTCCTCCTCGGTGAGGCCGCGGCTCGTGAGCTCCTTCTGCACCATCCGGTCGATGATGATGGACTCCATCGCCTGGCTGCGGGCATCGTAGAGGGCCTTGCGGGCCTCCAAGAGCTGGCCAGCCCCCTCGGTGGCGAGCTCTTCGGCGGTGATCGGCGTGCCGTCCACGACCGCGACGACGGCGGGCATGGCGTCGGGGCAGGCATCCGCGGCGGAGGTGGCCTGCGCCGGCTGGGTGCCCGTGGGGCCCTTGGTGCCGTTGCAGCCAGCGATCAGGGTGCCCATGAGGGCCAGAGACAGAGGAAGGGACGCGCGCATCGGGAGCTCCTGGGGCCAGCGGCGGGAAAGGGGCCCGGTGTATCCCAGCCCTCGCTCACCGCACCAGGGTGCGACAGGTCGAGACGCTCACATGCCGGTGGCGAAGATGACCCCGATGGCGACGCCGCCGATGAGGGCGAGGGCGCCAATGATCCCAATGGCCCCGACCCAGACCCAGGTGGGCACGCCGCTGCGGGGGGCCGGCGCCTCGGTGGTGCTGCTCACGATGGCCGTGCCGCCCTGGGACTCCAGCACGCGGGCGACGTCTTCGGCGGAGTCGGGGCGGTCGTCTGGGTACTTCGCGAGCAGCAGCATGATGAGGTCGTCGAGCCAGGCGGGGACCTCCTGGGTGGCGATGGCGGAGGGCCGCTGAGGCATCTCCGTCATGTGCATCTGCAGGACGCGGAGGGGGCGCTGGGGGTCGTAGAAGGGCAGGCGGCCCGTGACCATCTCGTAGAGCAGGATGCCGAAGGAGTACAGGTCGGCCCGGGCGTCGAGCTCCTCGCCGCCGATCTGCTCGGGGGAGACGTACGAGGGCGTGCCCACCATGATGCCGCTGGCGGTGACCCGGGCGGAGGGGCCCTCTTCCGAGCTGGCGGCGAAGGTGGCGATGCCGAAGTCGAGGACGCGGACCTGATCGGACTCGCCGTACACGTCGAGGATCATGATGTTCTCGGGCTTCAGGTCCCGATGGATGACGTGCTCTTTGTGGGCGGCCGACAGGGCGGTGGCGATCTGGACGGCGATGGGGATGAGCTTGTCGACCGGGATGGCGCCGTCGTCGAGCAGCTCGGAGAGGGGCTTGCCGTCGAGCAGCTCCATGGCGAGGAAGAACTCGCCTTCCTCGGACTTGCCGAAGTCGTAGACCGAGACCGTGTTCGGGTGGGCGATGCGGGAGGTGGTCTTCATCTCCCGGTAGAAGCGCTTGACCACGACGTCGTCGGCCTGCTGGTCGGGGTGGATCACCTTGAGGGCGACCATCCGGTCCATCGCGAGCTGGCGTGCCTTGTAGACCGCCCCCATGCCGCCGGCGCCGATCTTCTCGACGACTTCGTAGCGGTTGTCGAACAGCTTGCCGACGAGCGGGTCGGGGGGCTCGTAGGTGTCGGTGGGTTGGGTGGGCAACGGGGTCCTCGCGGGGTGGGCGAGTATACCGGCTCCGGGTTCGGGCGCCCATGGTTCCGAGCGGTACCGGCTGACGATGCCCGCCTACAGACACTCGAACCCGAGCGCTACGCCTGCAGATCCGCGATGTGGTCGGTGACGTAGCCCGCCCCGACGCCCCAGCTGGGTGCCACGACCCCGGCGCCCCGGAGCGCGGTGAGCACGGCCTTGCTGGTGTTCTCGTTGCTCGTGGAGCGGTAGTGCACGCCCCCCTTGAGGCGGCCATTGCCCTTGCCGCACACGAGGATGGGGAACTCGTCGTTGCTGTGCCGCAGGCCGTCGGAGAGCTCGCTGGTGCACAGGATGCTGCTGCGCTCGAGCAGGTTGCTGCTGCCCTCGCCGGTGGCCTCGAGCTTGCCGAGGAAGACGGCGAGCTGCTCCATGGTGAAGGCGGTGGCCGCCTCGACGATGGGCTGGGGGGCGAGCTCGGTGTGGCAGGTGTAGTGCAGGCCATCGGTGGCGCCGACCTGCCACATGACCACGCCGCTGCCGCAGGTGCTGAACTGCACGCTGAAGGACCGGGTGAGGTCGCAGGCGAGGGCGAGCACGAGCAGATCGGACATGACCTCGTTCTGCCGCGCGACGTCTTCGCCCTGGGGCAGGTCGAGCACGGTGCCGGGATCGGCGCCGGGGGTGCAGGCGACGGGGCCCGCGGCGAGGCGGAGCTCGAGGGTGCGGATGGCGTCGAGGTGCTGCTCGAGGCGCACCTGATCGACGCTGCCCAGCTGCCGAGACAAGCGCTGGGTCTGGCCCTGCACGGCGTCGAGCACGGACCGCCGCGCCAGATCGAGGTCGGGGGCCAGCGGGGTGCCGAAGAGGCGCTGGTACAGCGTGGTGGGGCTGTACTCACTGGGGTTCGGCAGGTTGATGCCGTTGTGGGAGAGGTGCTGGAAGGTGCTGCCCTCATCGGTGCCCCGGAAGCGGGTGATGCCGACCTCGAGGCTGCGGAAGGGGGCCTGGCCCGAGAAGTGGTCGGCGGCGTCCTGGTCGACCGACTGGCGGGCGAAGGTGGTGACGATGGTGTCCCGGGTGGTGCCCAGCTGGTGGTAGTGCTCCCCGGTCATGATGCCGGTCATGCCGCTGTGGTGGGGATGGGTCGCGGTCTTGATCTCGCAGCCGGTCACCACGCTGACGTAGTCCTGGAGCGGGGCCAAGGCGGCCATCTGGGAGGTCATGGTGTAGCCCTGACCCGTGCCGCTTGGCGTCCAGTTGTCGGGCTTGACGCCGTTGCCCCAGAACCACACGCCGAAGCGGTCGGGGCCGGTGCCGGTGGCGGCGAAGGCCTGGCGCCCGCTGGGGTCGGCGAAGATCTCCAGGGCCGGCAGCGCCACGGCGACGGCGGAGCCACGGACGAGGCCGCGGAGGAGGGTACGACGGTCGAGAAGCTTGGGCATCAGAGCGCTCCCATGCAGGCGACAGTGGCGGCGTCGCCGCTGTTCTCGAGGGGACCGTGGCCGGTCAGGTAGCCCTGGTCTTGGCACCAGGCGTGGATGGCGGTCGAGCAGTACCAGCCCCACCGCTCGGTGAAGCCGTCGCAGTAGGGCTCGTAGGCGAGCAGCTCGGTGTAGGTGGTGGCCTCGAGGGTGGCCTCGGGGGTGCACACGTAGACGGCCAGGTCGGCGGAGTGCTCGATGGGTCCGTAGCCGGTGGTGAGGCCGTCGGCGGCGCAGCTGCGGTGGATGGCCGCCTTGCAGGGGCCGCCGTGGGTGTCGGCCTGGCTGCAGTCGGGGTGGTCGCCCGAGAGGTCGGCGAAGGAGCCGTTGATGACGACGGCCTCGGTGGTGTCGAGGCAGACGACCTCATCGCCGTCCATGGTGACCGGGCCGAAGCCGGTGGTGGAGCAGTCCCGCGCCCCGCACAGCCGGTTGACCGCGGCGTTGCAGGGGCCGTTCCAGGCGGCGACCGAGGGGTCGCAGCTGGCGAAGGAGGCGGTGATGTCGGCGTGGGTGACGGAGGCGATGTCGATGTCGAGGTCCTCGTCGATGTCGCCGTCGCCGTCGTCGTCGAGGCCGTTGCAGGTCTCGACGGGGGCCTCGGCACCGAGGCACTCGTCATCCCAGTCGCCGTCGATGCAGAGCTGCTCGCCGTCGCCGTAGGGGGTGGTGCAGGCCTGGGTGAGGGCCTCGTCGATGTCGCCGTCGCAGTCGTCGTCGAGGCCATTGCAGTCCTCGAGCTCGGGCTCGGGGGCCGAGCAGCCCGTCCACACGCCCCCGGAGCAGGTGTCGACGCCGGCGCCGCAGTCGGTCTCGCAGGCCGCGGTGCTGCCTTCCTTGCAGGGCTCTTGCTCGGGGGCGGCCACCACGAGGAAGGCCTCGCTGCCGACGATGGCGCGGACGAGGGCGGAGAGGCGGCGGCCGTCGCTGGTGTAGGTGCGCGTGATGTCGGCGATGGTGCCGAGCTCGCTCTCCAGCTCGGCGTGGCCCACGGCGTGGCGGTAGAGCTGTGCCGCCATGCAGTTGGGGAAGTCGGGATGGTCGGCGATGGCCTGGCCGAGGGAGGTGCCGTCGTCGAAGGAGAGGCCGTCGACCTGGCCGGTGGCGTCGATGGGGTAGCCGTCGTCGTTGTCGCGCCAGCGGCCGATGGGATCGAAGTACTCGAGCCCGTAGCCGATGGGGTCCATCATCTCGTGGCAGCCTACGCACAGCGGGTCGGTGGCGTGCTGCTCGAGGCGGTCCCGGAGGCTGCCCTCGGTGGCCTCCGAGAGCTCGGTGACGACGCCAGCGGGCGGGGGCGGCACCGAGCCGCACAGCAGGCGGGTGCGCACCAGCTTGCCGCGGTGGGTGGGGCTCGTGACGGTGTTGTGGGCGCCGGCGGCGAGGAGGCCGGCGCGGCCCAGCACGCCGCCGCGGGCCTGGGAGGGGGGCAGCGGGAAGGGGCCGCCGCCGGCTTCGACGCCGTAGACCGCCTCGGCCAGGGCCGGAGAGGCATAGGCGGTGGTGCTGGTGAGGAGCTGGGCGAGGTCGTCGTCGTTGTCGTAGGCCGTGGTGGCGAACAGCTCGGAGATCTCGGCGTGCATGTCGGGGAGGAGGTCGGCGAGCTCCGGGTAGAGCGTGCTGTCCTTGTCGAGGGTGTCGATCTTGTCGAGCTCGAGGGTCTGGTCGAACCAGAAGGTGAGGGCCGTGCGGGCGTCGGTGGTGGTGAGGAGCCGCTCGGCGTGGGTCTCGAGGCCGGGGCCGGTGCTGAGCTCGCCGGCGTCGGCGGCATCGAGGAGGGCGTCGTCGGGGGGCCGGTCCGTGAGGAAGAAGGCGAGCCGGGACGCGAGCTCGTGGTCGGTGAGCCAGCGGAGGGTGGGGTCGCTGGCGTCGGGGGTGCCGATCTCGACCCGGAACAGGAAGTCGGGGGACTGCAGCGTGGCGGCGACGACGCCCTGCATGGCGACGACGGGGCCGTGGTCGGGCTCGAGCTGGTCGGCCAGCAGGACGAAGGCGTCGACCTCCTCGGGGGTGGAGGGCCGTCGCCAGGCCCGGCGGAGGAAGCCGGGGAGAACCAGGGCGACCTCGTCGCGGTGGTACGGCGCGCCCAGGAAGTCCTCGACGGCGAGGGCGTCGGGGAGGAAGGACTCCGCCAGGACCCAGGAGGCGGACTCGTACTCCTCGAACTCGAGGGGGCTCACGGAGACCTCGCCGGCGCCGACGCTGGTGTAGCCGTGGAGGTTGTAGTCGCCGGGCAGCGCGCCGTCGTAGCGGACGCCGAGGAGGTCTTCGCTGGCGTTGCGGAACTGCGGGTCGGTGAGGCGGTGCATCGCGGCGACGCCCGGGGCGAAGTCGGCGAAGTCCGTCGTCTCGCTCGTGGTGGTCGTCGACGTCGTGTTCGTGGGCGTCGTCGCCGTGTCGTCGGTGCCAGCGCCTTCGGGGATGGTGGCCATCCGGGTGCAGGCGAGCAGGCTGATCAGGAGCAGGGCCATGTGGGGGTCCTCTCGGTCGGTCCTGCCCTATACCCCGTCGAAAGCCCAAGAACGCAAAGAAGCCGTCGGCTCTGGCAGGGTGTGCGTCGGCGTGTCGGTCCTTCGTCCGACACGTCAGGGGGTGTGGGCCGGCTCCGCGGGCTGGATGCCGTCGTCGTCGCCAGGAGGGGGCTTGGGCTCGGCGGCGCCTTCGTCCTCGTCGTACTCGAAGGTCAGGCCCTTCAGCTCGGAGGCGCTGCCGGTCTCTTCGATCACAGCCACGGCGGACCAGGCAAGGATGCCCACCAGCAGCGTCAGAAGCGCCAGGGTGTGGCCGAAGATCAGGAGCACGGCCCGCCAGGCGGTGGACCAGACGGACAGGTCGTAGGCGCGGCGGAGCGCGAGGGTGGCGTAGATGTTCACCACGACCCACACGATGGGGATGGCGAGGCGGCTCAGCAGGGGGAGGGTGAGCCCGGCCAACAGCAGCAGGCGGCTGTGGTGGATCAGGCTGAAGACGAGGTGGTCGACCAGGCGGCGCCGCCACAGGACGACCTGCAGGGCGAGGGCGAACAACGGCACCATCAGGGCCACGGCGGTCGGTCCGTTGTCGACCATGCGCTCCAGCACGTCTTGCATGAAGGCGCGCTGAGACAGCGGCAGGACCTGGTTCCCCTCGCTGGTCTGGAGGTCGAACTGGAAGGTGCTGTCGCCGTCGATGTCCAACTGGGCGTGGCCGTTCTCGTCGAAGGCCATGGGTTGCTCGGGCACGAACTCGGTCCAGCCCTCCCCCGTGAGCTGCAAGCCGACGAAGCCCGCGAACAGGGCGAACACGAACAGGCGCACGGGCGACGTGACCGAGGCCCGCTGGCCTGCGGCCCAGCGGCGGGGGAGCTCTCCAGGCTGGAGCAGGAAGGGCACCAACGTGCGGTGCAGGCGTCCGTCGGCCTCGAAGGCCTCGCCCACCGCGGAGGCCACCACCTGCCAGAAGCCGCGCTCGAGGTCGACGTCCTTCTGGCCGCATGCCGCGCAGTAGACGCCCGTCAGGTCCACCCCACAGTTCAGGCAGGGCGCGGGCTCCGGCTCGCTCATGCCTCGTCCGGGTGGAACTTCGCCCAGCGAACGACCTGGTGGGCGAGGAACGTCGCGAACTTGGGCGGGGGGTCGACGGCGAAGCTCAGGGGCGTGCCGTCGATGGGGTGGGGGAGCTGTAGGCCGACCGCCGCGAGGAACAGCCCTCGCTTGCGGAGCACGGGGCCGTGGTCGTAGCGGCTGTCGCCGAGGATGGCGTGGCCGATGCCTTGGAGGTGCCGCCGCAGCTGGTGGGTGCGGCCGGTCTCGGGGTGGAGCTGCACGTCGGTGATCCACTCGACCTTGAGGGAGCGGGTGTGGGACAGGGCCTCGTAGCGGGACACGGCCTCCCGCCCCTCGATGGGGGCGTCGATGCGGCCCGACCCCTCGAGGCGGCCGGCGACCACGGCGCGGTAGGTCTTGTGGACCTGGCGCTCCTCGAAGGCCCGGCCGAGGGCCACCATGGCGCGCTGGGTGCGGGCGACGACCACCAAGCCCCAGGTCTCGTAGTCGAGCCGGTGCACCGGGCGGGCCGCGGCGAGGGCGTCGGGCTCGGGGCTACGCTTCATGGCGTTGGGGAGGCCGCGCTCCAGCGTGCGGTACTTCGAGCCGTTGGTGAGCACGCCGGGGGGCTTGATGACGATGGCCATGTGCGGGTCGATGTAGACGACCTCGGGCACGAGGAAGTTGGCCGGGCGCTCGATGTCTTCGGCGTGGAGCTCGACCACGTCGCCCCGCTTCACGAAGCGGCTCGACTCCACGGGGGCCCCGTTGAGCAGCAGGTCGCCGCGCTTGCTGGCCTTGCGGGCGGACTTGCGGGACGGCAGGCGCAGGAAGTGCTCGCAGGCCCAGCGGTCGACGCGGCTGCCTTCCTCTTCGACGGTACCGGACTCGACGATGGCCACCTGACCCTCCCGTGGCGCGAGTATCGCTGCGGCGGGAAGGGTGCCGCGGCGACGAGGGGGGTAGGCTCGATCCATGGCGAACCCAGAACACGAAGCGGAACTCGACGGACTCGACCGCCTCACCGTGGTGCTGTACCGCCTCGGGCTGCTGGCCTGCGCGGTGGGGCAGGTGCTGGTGGCCTTCGACTCCAGCCGGACCGTCTCGCTGCGCTCGAAAGTCCCCTTGGAATCACACTTGTTGCACGGCCTAAAGGCCGCTCGTCGAGAATCCTCCTAGGCTCGCCCTTCGATTCGCCAGCGATAAGCAAGCTTATCGAGCGAATC
>Ga0316204_10000894_pt1 | contig 93930 bp, 86 predicted proteins | sample 6monrhotite_MG_2_FD_205661 | JGI IMG/M metagenome (GOLD analysis project Ga0316204, IMG submission 205661) | Microbial mat bacterial communities from mineral coupon in-situ incubated in ocean water Damariscotta River, Maine, United States -... | ecosystem: Environmental > Aquatic > Marine >... | reverse complement strand
TGTTGCAACAACGGATAGATGACAAACGGTTTTTGTCACTGATTCAACAGTGGCTGAAAGCGAAGGTCGTTGACCCGACGGGACAGGTAAGCAGGCCCACGCAGGGCACACCGCAAGGTGGCATAATAACGCCACCAACAAAGTTTCCAAATATCAGATACAATTAACCCTCCACATACCAAGGCGTTGCTTTTTTCATCAACGTGATGTTTTGGTGACCGATTCAATTGATTATCAATTGAACGTTTTGTCGACAAGTTATCCCACCATGGAGGGTGTGATATGAAGCGAAAGAAACAACGGTTGCGTGTTAATACGTGTTATGAACCGAATCGATTTGCGCAAGATAACCTCATAAACGCTTACGAAACACTTTGTCCTGATCAAAAGATTCCTCTGTCAGAACGAGTCACGAGTCATAGTCAATCAGCACCAATCCCACCAACGTCAAAAAGGACTAGACGATGAATACCAATGAAAACGTTGCTTTCTATGCCCGCGTATCATCAGACCATCAAAGCAAAGCTAATACGATCGCCAGTCAGATCTCGGCGCTGGAAAAGAAATTAACCGAAGATGGGCATCAGATACTCCCTGACATGAAATTTATTGATGATGGTTATAGCGGTGCGACACTGGTTAGGCCTGCTCTGGAGCGACTGAGAGATTGTGCGGCGTTAGGTGGAATCGATACGTTATACGTGCATGCTCCGGATCGGTTATCCAGAAAATATGCGTATCAAGCAATACTCATTGAAGAATTTACAATAGCCGGTGTTCACATTAATTTTCTAACGAACCCTCCTAGTGAAAACCCGGAAGCGAACTTATTATTGCAAGTTCAAGGTATGATTGCTGAGTATGAACGGGCAAAAATCATAGAGCGTCATCGGCGTGGAAAAATACACAATGCGAAAAGTGGTTCTGTGAATGTGCTTTCTGGTGCACCTTATGGCTATCACTATCATCGTAAAAGCCGAGAGGGATTACCAGCGCGCTATGAAATCAATTTCGAAGAAGCGGTGGTGGTCAAACGGATATTTGACTGGATTGGAAAACAGCGACTGAGTATAGGTGAGGTGTGTAGGCAGCTCGGCGAAATGGGTATTCCAACAAAAACAGGTAAGTCGGCTTGGGACCGCAGTGTTATTTGGGGAATGCTACAAAACCCAGCGTATATGGGTAAAGCGGCGTTTGGAAAAACGAAAGCCGGCAAACAATTGCCCCGTATACGTCCCCAGAAGCACCGTTCAGAGCAACCTAAGAAAGCGTATTCTACCTATCGAAATCAAAAAAAAGAGTGGATTGAAATTAAAGTGCCAGCGTTGATAAGTGAAGAACTGTTTATGCTTACCCAAGAACAGTTAGAAGAAAATCGCAAGTTGGCACGACAACGAAGAAGAGGTGCAGCCTATTTACTCCAAGGGCTGACGGTATGTGGTCATTGTCATTATGCGTACTATGGTAAACCTGTTAGCACAGCGAAAGCAAAAGGAAAACCTAAATACGCTTACTACCGTTGCATTGGAACGGATGCCTATCGATTTGGTGGTGAGCGTATTTGTGATAATCGCCAGATACGAACCAGCGTACTGGAAGAAGTTGTTTGGGAGCAAGTATCAGCGCTACTTAGACACCCCGAACGGATCAAGATCGAATATGACCGAAGATTAACCGACTACGAGCAACAAGAAGCCATCAAATACGATACAACCGCATTAGAAAAGCAAATCAATCAACTGCAACGAGGCATTTCTCGTTTGATTGATAGCTATACTGAGGGGACTATTGAGAAAACAGAATTTGAACCTAAACTAAAGAGACTGCGGGAAAAAATACAAAGCTTCGATGAGCAGATTATCGCGAGTCGGAAAATACAAAATGTGCAACAGGAATTGATATTAGTTGTAAGGTGCATAGAGGCATTTGCGGCGCAAGTCGAATCTCATATCACCGACATTAACTTTGAAACACAACGAGAAATCATTAGGACCTTAGTCAAGCGAGTTGAAATTCACAAAGATGAGGTGATAATTGTTTTTAGAGTAGAACCTGGGGCTGGGCCAACCAGCGGCGAAACGCCGAATGCCACAAGTAACAAGGGAAGTCATTTTATGCAAGATTGTAAGAGGCGTAATATCACCCATGCTCGCCAATATCTACTTACATTATGTATTGGATATTTGGTTTGAAAAAGTCGTCAAAACAAAGTTGAAAGGTAAGGCCATGCTAATTCGTTATGCCGATGATTTTGTTATAGCATTCCAACTCAGCAGAGATGCAGAAAACTTCTACAAAGCACTGCCACATAGACTATCAAAGTTCGGCCTTGAAATTGCTCCTGAGAAAACGCGTCTGATACGATTCAGTCGGTTTCACCCGAGTAGAAAACGCAGCTTCACATTTCTTGGTTTTGACTTCTATTGGAGTCTAGATAGAAACAAACAGCCGCGAGTAAGGCGCAGAACTGCTCGCCAGAAACAGCGCGAAAGCATGAGTATGTTTACACGCTGGATCAAGCGAAATCGGAGTCTTCCATTAAGTCAGTTTCTTGAGACCGTAAAGCGAAAGCTGAGAGGTTTTAGTAATTACTTTGGCTTACCCGATAACAGCAGTAGTCTCAGTGGTATGTATAGCCATGTAACACGTACATTGTACAAATGGCTAAACAGGCGTAGCCAGCGTAGAAGTTATAATTGGAAAGGTTTAAATGACATGTTACATTGGTTTGGAATAAGACCAATGCGAATAAGGAAGAGAGATCATGTCATTATTGATTGGCATTAAAGTCGTGAATGATACGGGTGAATATATTACTGAAGAGCCGGATGCGATAGTTTCGCACGTCCGGATCTGTTTGGGGGCGCTCCGGTAACGGGGCGTTCTACCAATACGATTTAAAAATGAGCTATGCCCAGGTTGAAAATAAGAGTTAGATCCCTATTTAACGAACTGTGGAGCGCAAACACTGAAAAGTGTCGGTTGCCTATCGGGGATTCAGATCATAAACACGAATCCGACCTGTTTGAAAAAGGGGAAGTTATCGGAGGTATTAGGACAAGCCCATGGAAGAATCGTACCGAAAAGAAAACCAATAACACAGGTGGGCAAGATCGTGCAGCAGCAGAATTATTGTGGCTCAGCCTTTGGCCTGGAACGGAAAAGAGAATTCATATCCTCACCGACTGGGAAATGGCTGTCAAAACATATGAGAGGTTTTGTTATGGAAGCTTTCCTAAAAGAATTACTATCTACAATTGCGACTATAGTAAGAATAGGGGGCAAGTCGATTTTTTCATATTACTAAGAGCTAAGTCATGTTTGTTTAGTTTTATCACCCACAAGGTCAGGGAGAAAAAACGAAAAAATAACACATTTTTAGTACGAACTAACAACATCATCAATAGTATTATAAAGAAAGAGGTTTGACCCCTATGCTCGAGCCTCCAACCGGCCGTTAACCTTTTTAGAGTAATGAACTGACATCACTATTTGGCAGCAGGTGAGCATGTAGAGTACGGTTATTGTTATCTCTGGCAACTTTTATTCTGGAAAATACATAAAACACTTAACCCTTTTTCAGGCGATGGGGTCGACTGTGTAAACTTCGGTATTCAGCGGCATAACCCACAACATTTAAATAAACTGCGACAGTATCATTTTGGACGGTGGCATAACATAACCATACCTATGACATATTGATGTGATACTATAATGGATAGAATGGCATTAAGACCAACACTAAAAACTATTCGTCACTTTAGTACGACGTTCACCCATTAATTTCAACGTTAAAACGTTACAAATAAATGTGAGACCATATTTATAAGCCATTTTTTTGCCGGTAATTCTTCGAGAATGCTGCGTAATTATTTAAATGCAATTGATCTACAGAAGCTAAAACTATAATACATTTCGATGTTTTTATAAAAATTATTAAAAATAAGCGGTTTACCATTAATTGCTGCTTTCCAAAGAAAAACAAAAAAGGGGAGTTCACGTTGAAAAATATAAAGAGCGCAATAATTTTTATTGCATTGATGATTTTCCTGCCAATTGAAATTACATTTGCCTGTGGGATGCAACATCAACGTCCATGTAATATCTGGGAGCGCGTGCCATCCTGCGATAGTGGGCTTATTGAACAATCCGGTAAATGTATTAAGCCAAAATCCAACGTAACACCGGCACTAAATTGCGGGAAAATCAATCAAAGACCATGTAAAGTTCACGAACGAACACCCTCTTGCGATAACGGCTTAGTAGAGGATTTTTCAAAGAACAGATGTTTGAAACCAAACGTTAGGCCAGCATTAAACTGTGGAAAGCTACAACAAAGACCCTGCAGCATCAACGAACGTGTACCGTCTTGCAACAAAGGGTTAATGGAAGATTTCATTACCAATAAGTGCACACAACCTAGTAATGAGCTAAAACAAACGTTTAATGCTCTTGAGCGTATTCCAACGTTAGGCGCCAATGAAACCGCTAAGTTAGTGAATCGAGCAATTGAAATAAGCAAGCAAATTAGTCCGGTGGTTAATGAAGCCGTCAAATCCATAAAGCAGCTTGAGCGGCAAGGCGTCACACCAAAGCGTATCTACCGGCTTCTTAACAAAAATAAATACAATAAATTAGCCGATTTGCTGAATGCAAGATCGTTAGCGGAAAAATTCAATCGCATGCGATTCCCTCATGTTGACGATGCATTATTTACCCTACAATCCATGCCTGCAACTAATCCAGCCTTTTTTCAACGCGCATCAAGTGACATGTACATTAACAATGCTGAGGATTTCGCTGAAAACCTTAGGCTAGTCAGGCATGGTGGTGGTTTTCACGCAATGACTATTGGTTGGGCGGTCGATATTTCCATGTTGATCAACGGCACTGTCGAGACGGGAATTTCCATTAATTTAAAGCCAGCCTCATCCACCGACACCAAAGTCTATGGTTATGAGTCGGCAAGTATAGGTGGTGGCATTACCGCGGGCTTTGATGGGAGCATATTTTTTGGCTTTTGGTTGGACGGTTCATATACTATCGACGGCTACAGCTATGCCGTTAATTTGGCTGGCTCCTATCAAGGCGGTGCCGCAGTAGCCATTGTTTTTACGAACCCGTTTGTTGACACTAATGGTAAACCAGTGCGTGGCGGTCGTCTTAAATTCTCCGGGTTTGCGGTAGCTCCGCAAGTTGGGGTTAGCGGTGAAGTGGAGGTTGTTTCCGTAAGAACTAAAATTGTCGGCAAAAATTAATATGGCGTCTCCCCCGATGTAACGTACACATCTCATCTAAATACTGGCACGGTGACGGCTAATGAGTTCCTCGCTCTATGTGAATGAGCTAACTTAGCTGGCACTGTGCTGCAGTTTCAAGCGTTACTCAGCTTCAGTTACCTGGTCGACTACTAGGATTCGTGAGGATAGTCGGCCAAATGGTGATGACCATTAGCGCCAGCGATCAATCCGAACATCACACTTTGCACCGATTTATTCCCCCAAGGGAGGTTTATAACAACCGAAAGGGGCGATAATTCCGAAAAAAAAGGAAAAGCAAAGGAAAGAAAAAGGGGGCAAGTAGCTTTATAACTATAATCATGCACGCTATATTCCGTATATGCCTAGCCCCATTCGAATAGAATATGAAGATGCGTATTACCATGTAATGAACAGGGGAAGAGGTCGTCAATTGATTTTTCACTCTGATGAATACTACCAGGCGTTTTTAGATACCCTTGCTGAAGCCAGCGAGCGCTTTGAGTTGATGGTCCATGCCTATTGTTTAATGAGTAATCACTACCACCTTCTGGTGCAAACCCCTCTGGGAAATTTTGGTCGTATCATGCGACACATTAATGGTGTTTATACACAACGCTTCAATCGACTTAAGCGTACCGATGGACCCTTATTTCGTGGACGGTATAAGGCTGTATTAGTGGATGCGGATGCCTATCTCTTGCAATTGTCACGTTACGTCCATCGGAATCCGGTAGAAACCAAGCGGCCTTTGGTCAACACGCTTGAGAAATACCGCTGGTCTAGTTACACGGCCTACATCAATAAAGTCAAATCACCAAGATGGTTGAATCGGACGCAGACGTATGAAATGCTAGGACACAATCACAAATATCATGGATATCAATGCTACGTTGAACAGGGTATTGATGAAGAGATTGAGCAATTTTATAACCGAGGCAACATGGCATCGGTAATCGGGAATAAAGACTTCATAAAATGGCTACGCGAAACTAAAGTTCCGGAACTGGAAGAAGGCCAGCGAGTTAAAAATATATTGTCAAAACCATTTTCGACGAAACAGATTACGCAGTTAGTGGCGGATTACTACAAGCGAGATGTTAATGAACTCACGCAAATGGTAAAGGGTCCGAAGAAAGGATTGAAGGCAAGAAAAGTAGCGATGTATTTATGTCAACAATTGGGTGGGCACAAGTTGGACGAAATTATGGTTTTATTTGGCTTGTCGACTATAGGATCGGTGAGTTATACAACGAGCAATATGCGCAAGAGTTTAAGCGACAACGCCAGTCTGGAAAAAGAAGTTCAGAAGATCAAGAATCATATTATTGATAAAGCGACTTGACCTTTATTCTTTTCTATTTCTTTACTATGAATCAAATAACTAAAAATGCTAACAAGGCAATCCAGTTAACCACCAAAAGCGGCCCTTCTACCGTCGCTCTGCTTTTGGAGTCAGCGGAGCTTAAGTGTTATCTTTCAATATCGCGAATTCAGAGAGCATGTATACTGCCTAATTTTTCGTCGGTTTATTTGCTATGAAATACGATACCCTTCCCAAATCTTTATACAATCATCCTGATATAAAGAAAATTTTATACCATAATGATTCATGTATTTTGTATAAGCAATTGACTGAGAACCTGTTGAATCAAGAAAAAATTTCCACTTCTCATTGCGTTATATTGGTTGTCAAGGGCAAAGTTGAGGTAAAAAGTTATGAGGGGGAATGTGTCAGTTCCCACGAAAGTGAAATGTTATTTATGCCTCGAGACACCTATCTAATTTCTGATTTAATTAAAGGGCAAGACTGTATAGAAGTTTTTCTTGTGTTTTTTGACCATGATATAGTGGCCAAGTTTTTAGGTTCAAAAATTAAACAGTCTAGACTATTTCCCGTCACCACATCGACAATTTGTAAATTAAAGACAAATAAAAAAGTGATACATTACTTTGATTCATTAAAGGATATTTATTTTGACTTGAAAAACGACAAAGATATTTTAGAAATTAAAATATTAGAATTTTTACATTTGGTGTATCTAAATAATCAAGATAGTATTATCAACACCCTCTCCTCATCTGAAAACCAAAAGAAAAGACGAAGTATTGATTCCATCATGATGGCTAATTATGATAAAAATCTAACCGTTACTGATTTTGCTAATCTTAGTGGTCGAAGTTTATCGACTTTTAATCGTGATTTTAAAAGAAAACACGGGGAAACACCAAAACAGTGGCTGATAAAGAAAAAAATGGAAAAAGCCGAAAAGTTATTGTTGGAAGGAATTAATGTTACAAATTGCGCTATCGAAGTAGGATATAGCAATGTCTCTCACTTTATCAAGGCATATAAATTGATATACGGGGAAACACCAAAAGCAAAAGTAAAAAACAGCCTTTGACCGTAAATGACTACTTTTGACTGATTGTGAGTAGTCACCTTTTTAGGCAGTTAATATCATAGTGGCGCTTGATTATGAATATTAACGACAAGAGAGGTACACGATGAAAAAACTAGGCTTGGTTTTATTGTTTTGGGGAATGAGTGTCGCAAACGCGTCAGCCCAGAACGTTGAGGAAGTATTAAAGGGGTATATGGATGCATGGGCTGAGCATAGCATTCCAAAGATAAACGCTTTTTACGCTAACGACGTTATCTGGTATGACTTATCGTCAGATTCGATAACAAAAGGAAAGGAAAAAGTAAGTAAAGCCATTACGGATGCATTTATGGGATATGTTCCCAATATGTATTGGGGTAAAACGGGTGATACTTTTGTTAGTGGAAACACGGTGATCTATGAGTGGACTTACGGTGGCACATTTGATGGTAAGTGGGGTGATATAAGGGTTAACAACAAAGAGTTTTCCATTAAAGGGATTAGCACTACTACAATAAATAACAGAGGAAAAATAATTTCGCAAAAAGATTATTACGATGCTGATAGCTTTAAGCGGGCTTTGGGGATAGTCAAATGAGTGCGATTGTTACTTTAGATGCGGATGTAAAAGAGGGGAAAAAGGATGAGTTACTCACGTTGTTATCCCAGTACCTACCAGAGACCAGAAACTATAAAGGGTTCATCAGTATTTCCATCCATACCGAAAAAAATAAAAGTCACGTCCTTTTTTATGAAAAATGGGAAAGCGTTAAAGATTATGAATCTTATTTACAATGGAGAACCGAAATAGGTGTTATGAAAACATTAGGAGCAACGTTTAGTTCGCCTCCTTTAATTCGATACTTTAGTATTGACGATGTATAGGGAGAGATTGAATGTCTAATAAAATACTTATTACGGGCGCTAATGGTGAATTTGGAAAGCTGACAGCAAAAAAACTGCTTAATGATGGACACACGGTTGTTGCCTCAATAAGAGAGTCAGAAGGCAGAAATAAATCTTCCGCAAATGAATTGAAAGCAATAGGCGCGCATGTTGTGGAAATTGATGTAACAAATGACAGCAGTGTTGTGGAGGGAACAAAAAACGCCATAGAAAAGGCAGGTGGCATTGATGTGTTAGTCAATAATGCAGGTATAGGCGCTTTTGGTATCCAAGAAACCTTTACTGATGAAGATTGGAAAAAATTGTTTGATGTTAATGTTTTTGGCGTACAAAGAATGAATCGGGCAGTACTTCCTAGTATGAGAGAAAACAAATCGGGTTTATTGATTCATGTCTCTAGTCTAATTGGGCGTATGGTCTTGCCTTTTTGGGGGGCATATAGTGCCTCGAAATGGGCGCTTGAAGCAATGGCGGAAACCTATCGCGTTGAACTGTCAAAATATGGTATTGATTCATGCATTATAGAACCTGGCGCTTATCCGACCACTTTCTTTGAAGGATTGATGGGGGCGAGTGACCTTTCTCGTAATAATAGTTATGGTAACTTTCCCCAAGAAGCTAAAGAGTTTTTTGCTGGTTTTAGTAATGCTTTAAATTCAAATACGGAACAAAACGCACAAAATGTTGCAGATGCTATTTCTATATTGATTAACACTCCCGCTGGTCAAAGAAAATTTAGAACAGTGGTAGATAAAATGGGAATGGGTGAGCATATTGAGGGGTATAATAATCAGCATAAACAGTTTACTTCCGAGATATTTAATATGTTTGGTATAGAAAAAATGCTGGAATTATCAGTAGAAAAAGACGTTTAAGTTCTTTGTTTGCATGATCAGGAAAAAGCTATGGTCGCCAGTTGGCGGAGCATGTGTTTTCTCAGTTTCTTGGAAATTGGGAAATTACGGTTACATTAAAGAACAAGTCAGTCCATGCATTTTGGCAAAAGGTGGTGAGTTCTTATACTGGTGGTGATTTTATTGAACGCCAAAATGCCTACTATAACGGGCATGGGTTTTTGTTTAACAATGCATCACAATACGTGCAACTCGGACAATTTTAAGCATTGCTTGAAAAAATAGCAACGCCTTAAATTGCCGATTCGCTTGGCGTTAAGCTCACGCCCGCGCTACAAAGTGATGAGGTTTAAATGAGAAAGATGAAGCATCAATAGATGGTGAGGCAAGCGCGGTCGTAAGCTTAATAGCGACTGTTGAGCGACACCGTTGTTAAACGAGTGCAAATGAATGATAGTTCAGACAAAAACAAGATTGGGTGGAGGCACGCACGTGCGCTTAACCAAGGCGTCCGAGTCGCCAACGGCACTGTGCCCTATGGCAAAAAGCGCCGTTGGGCAGTAACTTGCTCTAAATGTAAGTTTGAACAATGGATGGGTTACGATACATGCCAAAAGTGTGGGATGTCATTTTGAGTCAACGATGAGCCCGACCCCTCTCACGCGTAAAAATAATGGGCGTAACGTATAGCGCAGTACTCATGTGCAGCCATATTCAATGAGATGGTGCACAACGAGCCTTTCCAAAGACTTCGTAAGGTATAAACTATTCCGGGAATATAAATAACGAAGCTGATTGCTTAACTGGCATAAATGGCGGTGTGCATCTATTTTCTACCGATTCATTTTCCGGTGAATGGAAAAAACAGGTGAAAGACTGTCATTGGAACGAAATATGCTTGAAAAAATTGTCGCGAAAAATAATGGTTATGGATTTGTGGGAGAGGCGTCATTTCTTGATGTCGGTGTGTTGGCAGCCTATCGCCTGGCGCAACAAATACTCTCTGAGACACGATGTCGGCTGGTGCCCTAGTACTCCGTCATTATCGCTTTGACGATGTACTCGCTACGTTATATTAATATGTGGTATTCACGATGGCCGGTGTTTACCAGCAGGGGAGCCGGGTAGTGTCATACAATATTCTGGTGACCGGTGGTGTCGGTCATTTCGGTTCGGTGCTAGCGCCCGCTTTATTGGCAAGGGGCTATAAGGTCACGGTGGTGGACTACTTTATGTATCATCAAACCCTGCTGTAGTCAGCGGAAGTATCATTCCATTGGCCGCACTAGTGTGGATGTCACAATGCAACAAAGATCCGATGATCTCTGCAAGCACTAATCAGGACACCATTATCAGTATGTTTTCGTGTCGGAGTAGGGGGCTGCGGTTGTTGATGCCTACCACCAACAGTGCTTATGGTCGCGGAGGTGGTAATAGCAATGGTAAGAATAGCAATGGTTAGAAAGGTAGTGGTTAACACCATATTTTCGACAACGAATGTGGAGAGAACGCCCCGCTAAACCCTATCTTCCACTATGCTAAAGAGAAGCTGGAAGTAAGGCAAGCCATCATGGATATGCCATTAGGTTTCGTTCGGTGACGGTATTCGGCTGCTGCGTATGCGTAGAGGTTTATTCGTCACTGATTTCACTTTCCGGGCGGCACATGATGGTACGGTGGTGTTATTTGAAAGGTATTTTAAACACAACAATATTCATATCCAGGGTCTGATTAATGCATTTTTATTGAAGATGGACAAGTTTTAAACTCTAAATGGGAAATATACGACGTAGGTTTGTCGGGTGCGCCAATCTATCAAAAAAGCGTTGTGACAGGAGGCAAGAACAAATACCAGGCTTTGTTTATGTTGATGCCGAGGTTGGCAAGGATCCGGACCAACGAAACCACGTAGTGTGCATATAGAGTGTGTTAATAGAGTGTGCAATGAAAAAATAGCGTCAACGGGCTTTAAAGCCCTTTATTCTTTTTGGGGGGGGACTAAAAAATGAATAAAAAGTTTCAACATGAATAAAAATATTCGGTTTGGCAGTATTTAAAGTGGTGTTATGTGAAAACTCATCGATTAAAGGAATGATTATAGTATCAGTGCTTTAGCACTTGATAATGAATTAATCCTGCTAATGGTTGTGTTTTCTTTTGTGATTAATTTTTTGACTACTATGTGGAAATTAAAATGAGTGAATATGCAAGTTTAGTACAGCGAGAGTTTAAGGAGTATTCTGAACCCCATCGCCAGATGTATGAAATTATTTGCGCGTTACTTAAAAACAAGCCTGCAAGCTTGGTGGAGATAGGGTTTGGAATCGGGTGGGGGTTGCAGCGATTAGTGGAAGATAACTGCATATCAAAATATGTGGGCATAGAACCGTGCGCTGCTTCCTATAAATATGTAAAAGGCATTGTTGATGAAGATCATGTTCAATTGTTAAATCGTTCTTTGCTCGAATTTGAACCGGAAGAAAGTTTTGAGTTTTCAATGTGTATTGAAGTCATTGAGCATACCGACGAAGATATATTGCAATGGTTTAAAAAAATCAGGAGCTTTACCAAGATAGCTTCATTTATATCAACACCGGACAAGAATACTGATCCCCACGGTATTTATACCAAGGATTATGTTGTGGATTGTTTGAAGGATTCCGGGTTCACCTCGGTAAGCAAAATTGAATGGCAGTTGCCACATACTATTTTTATCGCTGAGGTTTGAAGTGGATAGGAACAAGCCGATATTTATACTGTTGCAGGGGGAAAGTGTAAGGGAGATTGAGCGATCGATTCAGCGATTTCGGAATTCTGACGTTTATTGGGCCAGTATGAATTTATTTTCACTGGTTGAGCCAATTGTTAAAAAAATTAACAAAAAATTTGATGTTTTATATGTTTCGTCACAGGAGCGGGTGCTGCAGGAGATAAATAATATAAAGTCATTTGTTATCGGCGACAATACATCTTTTATTACTACAACGACGATCATCGAAAATGAACTTAGGGATATAAAATGTCGCGATAATGTGATTATATCAGACTATGGTTTGGGTTATAACTCATTAACTGCTTTTCTATATGCGTTAATAAATCTGCAGTTTAGGAAGATTTATCTATTTGGAGCAGATGGCGGAGTTATTGGCAAGGATGTTTATTATAATCAGAAATATTTGGACGATTATATAGAAGAAAATTACGAAGCCAGGAAGTTGTCAATATACAAAGATACACAGGTCATGAATCAGACATTTTATGAAAAAGCGAAGGAATATGGCTTGTCGGTCGAAAATACTGAAATAATTAATTGTTCGCTTCAAAGTAATATTAGTATTTTTAGAAAGATAGATATTAGTACGTTATCCGACGAAGTTTGTTGCTAGTGCACTTTATTCAATTCACTACACTAATTTCATCGGAAATTGTCATAAAAAAATGCCGCTGACTAGTCGTTAAATAACCGCGCCCTCTCAAAAAAAAGTGCCTACTACCGATCACTTAACAATAGCAATATGGCCAAAAAATTGTGGTCACAAAAAAAGAGCAGATCGCCTCACGTAGTCCGTGTGCTTAATGGAGCTCCAATCCAGGCCTGATATAGATCAGGCCAAACTACTATAGCGCCAGCCATAAACAAGTGTTAAACAAAGTTCGTGGTGTGGCGCGCTGATTTATGTAGAGTCAAATCGCCAACAAATAATTTATTCTGTTACACTTGTTTGTCTGTTTACTTCAACAGGCTTACCTAATGACACGATCATTTTTATTAGCGCTTGGGCTCGATAATTGTTTTATGAGCTTTAGCTGTTGAGTTTTGTTCGCGTATAGTGCAAGCACTTGGTTGAAGAATAACCGGCGTTTTGGTCGAAAAAGTGGATCGTTGTATGTCAATGATATGCGCGGTCGGACATGAAAAATAGTGAACTGCCCATCACAGAGTTTCCCGGCATAATCTAAATGCAATAGGGTATACTAAGTACGTATGGTTACGTTGGGCAATATTTAAGCTTTTGAAATATTTGAATTTTAGGTGTTCGGTAGTTCTTAATCTACGAGCAAGATTCGTGTTATATTATGAACTTATTTCGTCTAGTCAATGTTATGCAATATAGGTGAAGCATGAAGGCGTCATTTAATAACATAATGATTTACGCAAAGGATATAGAAAAAACGGCTGAGTTTTATGTTAAATATTTTGGTTTTAAAGTCGTATCGGAAACCTTAGCATCAACCTTAGCATCAATTAAAGAGCTGGCTCCCGATGGTGGTGGTTCAACTCTATTAATCCACCAAGCTGGCAAGGCTATGAAAATGGGGCAAGTTTGTATAAAGCTGGTTTTTAGTGTATCGAATGTTGAAAAATTTAAGGTGCAAGCACTAAAGAAGGGGGTGAAGTTTGGTGTCACTCATGAAGGCCTAGGCTATTATTTTGCAAATGCAAAAGATCCAAGTAAAAACAATGTGCAAATCACTAGCAGACGCAGCAGTAAAAATGCATAACAAACGAGACGAGTTGATGCGGGGACTTTTGGTTTTTTTAATGTTTGTGGAGAGTTGTAGAAAAGTGGTTTTGGTAAAATTCTGTGTTATTCCCCGCGAAACCCACTAAAAACGTTATGCAAACCAAAGGAAAAGGATAGTTGATGCCGTACAACATTACCAAAGAAGTTTATGATGCAATTTCTTTCGAAGAAGGAGGAAGTCCTCATTATGTGAATCTTCTGGCTAACTTCATTGATGAAGGGTTGTTTATCAACAATAAGGGTGAATTGCCAATGATTAAACCCATTAATGATTATGTGGCTTTCATAAAAAGCAATGTAGAGGCTGGAAATATCCTTTCTATTAAGGAAACGGAAATAAAAAGTGATATTCGGTTATTCGGCCATGTTGGCAATATTGTTTCTCAATATAAGTTGGAGGCTAAATCAGGCCTAGGTAAACAGATACGCTATGGTGTAAATCTATTTCAAATCATAAAACAGGGTAATAAATGGAAAGTCGCATCTATGTGCTGGGATGATAACGATGATGAATCATTGCTAAAAATTAGTATTGAGTAAATAATGCCATACAAGCGTTAACGATCGTGTGTGAAAAAGTGTCAGGCACTTGGGTCAAGCTAAATAGCCAGCTTGACCACTTACTCGGTGTGGTAGTGATCAGTAGTGATATCGGCGCTGAGCGATATGCACAAATTCCGAATCAACTATTGTAAATTATGGGTGTTCATCGTTTACGCGTCGTGACCAATAGTCAGACAAAGCGTGTTTGAAGATTTCAGGTTTGCCCACTCGATCAAATGGAGAGCGGGGAATATTCTGTACACGAAAGTTAATGCGTTTAACCATTTTCTTGTTTGCACCCCATGGTTTTGGCTACGTTAGCGCGTGCGAAAGTATAACTAATGGCTTTCATGTCAATTCACCTCAAAATGTACATGTACGTAATATTGTACGCATAGGTTCGCACATAACAATGCCAATTCACACGGGCAGTTCTCCGCAGCATTTTTGTGCCATCGCATGGTTCTGTGAGGGCCTGGAGGGCACTTAGCCGAAAGCGGGTTTCACGCTATTACGGTATAATGCTCACTACTAACGTTAGTTTTATTAATTATTGTACAGAGAGGAAGGCTTTATGATTTCGAAAGATCAAAAAGACACAGTTTTGAACGCGGTGAAGGCCGCTAGTTCGGAGTGGAAATCCGCTTTTAATGCAGGGAATGCAGCGGGGTGTGCTAATCAATACGAAGAAAATGCTAGTATGCGTGCTGAACCTTTCGGAACTTTCGCAGGGAGAGAAGAGATTGAAGGGTTTTGGCAGAATCTCATTAATGAAGGATATAGTGATGTAGATTATATTGATCCAGAAATTGAGGTGATTGATTCATCCAGTGCCATATTGAAATCTGGTTGGAAAATGAATAAAGCTGCCGGTGTTATTCATAAAGAGTTATGGGTCCTACAGCCAGATGGCACTGCAAAGTTGCGTGAAGATTATTTTGAAGCAAAAGGGTAGCAACAAGCAAAATCTGCGGATGTTCCGTACCGCTGCTTTGGACATTTAACTCACGCCCGCGTTGTAAAGTGAAGAGTATTAACTCTGTAGCAGGATGCATGAAGAGATAGCGGCTTGGTAGAGTGCTGTCTATCGACGGCCACATTTACCGGGATAGTGCACCACACTCTTTCCTGGAGACTTCGTACGGCGTTTGGTAATTGAAATATTTTCTAGGCCGATTGTTCAACAATTTTTCGATTTGATTGATGAAAGAGGACGGCAATTCACCGAATTCGGTTCCTATGGGAGTGAATTGTCTGATCAAACCGCTAAATGTGGCTATCCTGAGCTGTTCTTCCAGAGGTATAGTTGCCAAGGTGTTTTAAAAAGGTGGTAAAGCATGTTTAATCCGTATTTTATTATTTTGAGTTTATTTGTTGTTGCCGGTATTTTGGTTACATTATGGGGTTTGCGCGTTATCGTAATGGCGCGCAAAACATTGCAGTGGCCCGGTGTTGAAGGTACCATCGAGGAGTCCAGGGTTTCTTCTGATGCTGACGATATGCTACCGCATATCAGGTTTTGTTATCGTGTTCAGCAGCAAGATTTTCGGCAATTAGTCGCGTTTCCTGGTGATATCACACCCGGTGAAGAGTTTTCCAGACACTATGTGGAAAAATACCCCGAAGGCTCCAGGGTGCAAGTGTATTACAATCCAGATAAGCCAGACATTGCGACACTGGAACCTGGGGTTGGAAAAGGTGATTGGTTGATTTTTGCGATTGGGTTGGCTACTCTTTTATTAGGCGTTTTTTCGCTAATTTTTTCCGGTTAGTCATCACCGTAAAATTATGTAGCGATTAACCGTTAGGCCAATACAGGGTGTGGTGTACCCCTGATTATTCTAAACGAATCATCTGGCACTAGTCATTCGGCGCTGTTACTGGGCGATGTTTTTCAGTATCCTCGTCAGGTTCAGTACGTGGGTCCAGTTCTAGCATGGCCGGCGAGGTGCGTGCCATGATAACAAACTCGCCCTGATCGGCGGTACTAATGGGCAAGCCAGTCGAGCGGCGCATTAGCGCAAGTCCCGCCAGCAAAATCATAAGGCCGGAAAAATACAGCATTAGCACCGGAGCGCCAAATCCTTCCATTAACAGACCAGCCGTCAACGGGCCAAGCGTCGCACCGATACCGCTAAGCAATAGCAGTCCACGGCTAGTTTCAAGCACATGCGCTGAGTCTATATGATCGCAGGCATGCGCCATACTTAGCGAGTAAATCGAAAAAGCGCAGCCACCGAATATAAAGGCAGCCAGTAATCCAGCGCCACGGTTTTCATCAATCACGTAGAATACCAGCATCGCAGCGACACAGGCTACGGCACTGACACCGAATATAACTAAACGCCGATCGTGATTATCTGACAAATGGCCCAATGGCCATTGTAATAATGAACCACCAAAAATAACGCCACTCATAAATAACGCAATACCCGCAATATCAAATCCAACACTGTGTGCATACACCGGTCCCATTCCCCAAAACGCGCCACTGATGATACCCGATAGTAATGCTCCAGACACGGCAAGAGGAGATGTTGAGTAAAGATGTTTGATACCCAAGCGTCCGGATTCGACCTGTTCTGGTTGCGGAATCCGCGTTAGGGCAATAGGCACCAGGGCCAGAGAAAAAAACAATGCGATGAGTGCAAAGGGGGCCAGGCTCTGAACATCATAAATCAACAGCAGATACTGGCTGGCGCCCAGCGCCAAGAGATTTATCGCCATATAAATCGCGAACAGGCTGCCCCGCGTAGTGTTGCTCGCTAAAGTATTAAGCCAGGACTCAATTACAAGATACATCCCTAGCATGCATATGCCCGTCGCGACGCGTAATATCAGCCAGGCGATAGGATCGACAATAAGGCCGTGCAGGATCACACTGACACAACCGATGGAAGCAAAAACTGAAAAGCTACGAATGTGCCCGATACTGCGAATAACGTGGGGGCAGAGATAAGAACCCAGAACATAGCCCATAAAAAACCCCGACATAATCAGGCCGATAATGCCCTCGGGAAAGGATTCGATGCCGGCACGCAAAGCAACAACAGTGCCGAGCAAACCTGAGCCCAGTAAAAGTATGGCAGTAGCAATTAGCAAGGAAAAGTGGGAGACAACTATTTTAATCATATTTACTATAAATTACCGTAGGTGAAATCAATAATTTGTCAACTGAGTGAATGGGGGTGAGGATATTGTATCATAGATTAAAATTGACTATCGGCAGTGTGAGTAATACATTAACGGAAATCTGTCGATTACTGGAGGCGGATGCGAGCTTAGGCAGAAAGACTGATGTTTTATGAAGCTGATTAGATTAACCGGCGCCTATGTTTTAATGTTTTAGCCGCCCAAAAGGGTTGCCCCACCGAAATGCTATGATCGAGCAGAAGTGAAAAGTGGTAAACTGCCCATCAGAGAATGCCCGGACTATAATTTGAATAGAATAGGGCGGGCTACGTTTGTGTAATTCCATTGGGTTGCACGTAAATATGTGAACTACTTACATTTTAGATGTGAATCTTATCGGGCGTGCTGAGGTTGCATTTTCTGCTATTTCTTTACCGTTAATATTTGGAACCGCACTTTCCGTAACAATACACCTGGCCTTAGGCGGCTGGTTCTTCAATACGCGCGGTATGAATATGCAAGGTGACTCAATCGGCTGGCATGGTGGTATGCCGCTAGTTGCAATCACTGTTGCGTTGATTGGGATTACTGTTGTTTCACTTCAGGGTTTGCTCGATGTCGTTGATCTTCCTGGTCAGCTTTAACATCGCCGCTCTAGCTAATAACTTATCGGTCACGCTATTCGCCAATGGGAAAATGAAATACTTATACTTATCATTACAATCTGAATTGGGTTGTTCAGTAACGACAAAAGACGTAAGCACATTTATTGAGAGTATTGGATATAAGTCAGAATTTATCGAAGGCAATGATTCAGAAAAGTATATAATTTTTTAAGTGAAATTTCGTATCTAAAAAAACGCCAGCCCAAAATTAAGTCATTCTTAACTAAGAATAAAAAGTATTCTAATGCAATTAACGTAACGTCGGGAGGTACGTTAACGTTGGGATAATTATTTGTTGTTACATCCTTTTAATGCTGACGAAAGTGGGTGATTTGTTAAGCCGCTAACAGTACGCTAAAATCAGGCTTAGCAAGCGATTTAGCTTTGTGTTAAATGCAATTAATCATAGGTAAGAAGGAAAAACAACGATGTTTGAGAGGTTAATGGGGTTAGATGTGGTTGATGACTTTGAATATCAACGATATAGAGAGGCTATGCTACCAATTCTAAAAAGCTATGGCGGCTCTTTTGGTTACGATTTTAAAATATCTGAAGTTCTGCTTTCAAAAACGCAAGATAATATTAATCGCGTTTTTACTATTGAGTTTCCGAGTAAAGAAGTAATGGATGCATTTTTCTCTAATCCAGATTATGTCGCCGTTCAAAACCGTCACTTTAAAAATTCGGTAAAAAGTAAAACAGTTATATCTATGTATGAGCCAAGCACGTAACAAACGCGTCAAAAGCGATGCTGGCACTGATGCTACGAGCGTTTTACACAGAATGTTATGTAAAAGTAGAGGTGAGGAAAGCCGAAGCTATTGTTCTTGGCGTGCTATCAGCATCATGCGTAAGGGGTCGTGGTTTAATAATCATGGGAGTGCGTATTTTAGTAGAGGTCAAGTCTTGGTGCTTCTGCCGGCAGTCCCCTGCGATTCTCGTTTGTGATGAATGGCCCAAGCTTTTTTGTCACTGTTAATGTTCGGTCTCTTATTTGAAGGTTGAGAGAATATGACAGGTAGTACAGATGAATATATCGAGTATGTTTTGGCGTTGCTGGAACCAATAAATGCTATTTCATCCGGGAAATTTTTTGGTGGCAAGGGAGTGTCGTGTGATTCGATTCAATTCGCGATGATAATGGGGAACGCTTTGTTTTTTGTCGTGGATAATAGCACCAGGGACAGATATATTAGCATGGGAACTGAATGTTTCTGGTACATGAAAAAGACTGGAAAAGTAAATGTAAAGAAATACCACGAAGTACCCGGGGAGTTATTTGATGAGCCATCTATATTGTTAGAATGGGCTCGTGAATCTATTGAGATTGCGAAGAAATTAAAAAAGGGAAAGTAGAGGGTAGATAGCAGGTTATGCGTGGTCGGGTTATCCGTTTTATATAGGGGGGGGCACCGTCAGTACCTTCTTGGTGACACTTGGAGTCGATTTACGAGGTGTTGGGGCAACGGCGTAAGCTTTACTGCTACCAACGCTATGTTGAATTAGGGCGCGACGAAGCGCTGGTCGGGTTTTATCGTTAAGGTAATATGGCCAGGGGTGCTGGGCAACACAAGTAGCTGGTATTGCGCCTCCCCTCTGCACAGTAAGTGATTATGACGATAGCAAACACCTTCGCTGTATCTGACTTGAGTCCCCTTGAACCCAAATTTCGCCGTTGACCGCGCAAAAATTAGATATCGCCATGAATATCGTTAATTTCTAGGTATGACGGCCTTTATTGTTTGAGTGGGCATGTTACGACCTGCATCGCCCCCCTGATAGCCCCCCTGATAGCCCGCCTCTTTATTTCGTGGCGAAGCGGTTGTCCTTATTGCAGTTGCTTGTCATTTCGCCTTTCTTAAAGCATCTATTCCTGGTGGCATAAGATGAATATGACGTACTCTTAATACCTAAATGTTAAACGCTACGGTTTTATTTTTTTATGCGAAATTGAAATTTAAGTTTAAAATTGAGGTGGTTTAAGCAGCTTCTGTTAATCCTTTAAGTTTTTCCCCTAATTCGATTAACACTACGCTGGTCTGAGATATGCTTTGTGTGCATGTTGAGTATTGCATCAAATCATTGGCGATCAGTGAAGCATTTTTATTAATCCTTTCTACTTCCTGACTGTTGCTAGTGATTAATTCAGTTAACCCGCCGTTTAAGTCTTTGATGGTAAGCATTGTGTCTTTGATTTCTGAAAACGCGAGTTTTGTGCTATCTGTTTGTTCAACAATGACTCCCGAGCTCGTTGTAATTACCGTCATTTTCTCATTGGCTTTGCTGATGGCTTTGCGAATGTCATCCACGGCATGCCTGATTTTATCAGCCTGCTCATGTGATTTTTTTGCCAAACTTCGTACTTCATCGGCTACTACCGCAAAGCCTCGGCCCACATCACCGGCTCGTGCTGCTTCGATTGCGGCATTTAATGCCAATAAATTAGTTTCCTCCGCTACGTTGGTGATAATGTTTAGCACCACATCAATTGCCTGGCCTTCTTGCGTTAAGGTACTGATTAACTGTGATGTATCATCGATGCGTTGGCAGAGTTCCTGAATATCTTTATGGTTATCTTCCATTATGGACACGCCGTTCTTTGTTTGTTCGCTGGCAGCGTGCGTTTGATTCTTGGTTTTAATTCCTATTTCATTAGATAGTAAATGTGCTTTGGTAAGTTCATTAATGCTTTCACTAATTTCTTTACTTTTCTGTAGCTGATTATCCAGCAACTCTTTTGAAGAACTAAATACCTGTAATAGATTTTGCGAATTAGATAATAATTGTGTCGCCACTTCGTTGATGACACCGCGACGTTCTTTTTCTTGTTTTTGAGCGATTGATATTTTGTTGGCCATGTCATTATAACTGTCATACAAACGACCAAATTCATCGGAACGTTTTCCTTTGATACGGTATTCAAATTCACCTTCACCAAATTTTTTAGTAGCGATCACCAGGCGCTTGATTGGAATCATGACACTAATCGCAAATAGACTGGCCAGCACTGTTCCTATTCCCATGCTATAGAAACCACTGTTTATAAAAATAGATTGTACCTCAGCCACTTGGTCATAGAAAAACTCAACTGGACGGTCAACTTGTACAATGCCAACGGTGGCTCCTTCCGAGTCTTTGATGGGCGATGCCGCTGATATCCATACGCCATGATCATCCGCATATATTCCAGTGTAATGTGACTCACCTGATAACACTTTTTTATGAAAGGGTTCGGCTTCTATGGCCGCGCCTGTGTAATAATCTCCATTTTTGTCTGGATCACTCGTTACCACAAATTCCAGCATATCGTTTGATTCGTAATCAATATGGGTGCGTAAGATGTATACCGGGCTGTCTCCGGGGGTGTGTGCCAAGTGATTGTTATCTCTGACTTTTTGTAACAGTTGATTGACGGATTTAAATTCTTCTTCACCTTCCATCCCAAATTCTTTGTCATAGGAAATACTCATCAGCAAATCCCCATCAATGAATGAGGCTGCTGTATCGCTGATATAGCCAAGCTGTTGGCCAAGGGAGGTTTCCAAGTCACTGACGTAACGTTGATAAATAAAATAGGCGGCTGTTGTAATGGATAATATGACGAGAATGGCTGAGTACAGAAAAACTTTGACAGCGATGCTGATTCTTAGCAATTTCTTTTTTTCTTTTATGGCTGAACTCATATCCATTAACACCAGTCATTTTAGGTTCGATCTTTCAAATCACATCACGTATTACCCGTCTTGTTCATCAAACGGCCTGAAGGCATCGCCTTGCTTGGCACAGTTGTTGCTGTTGTTTAAGCGCCTGCTAGATTCGGTATTTCCCCTTAAAAATACCAATCTGTGATCTTCATCGACCCTTTGGGACAATACTTGATGTTTAACCATGAATCAGTGGCCGTTCTTATTCCTGCGCTTAATGAGGAAGGACATATTATTGACATAGTTAGCGCGGCTTTCAGGGTGCAAATTCAAGGGAATCGTGTCTGTGATCGGGTTATTGTCTGCGACAATGGCTCTACTGATGAAACTGCAAAAAACGCGGCACGTGCAGGCGCTGAAGTCGTGTTCGAAGGAAAGCGCGGTTATGGAGCGGCTTGCCAGGCCATGCTTGCCTATTTGGTCGCCCACGATCCACCTGATTTAGTTGTATTTCTCAACGCCGATGGTGCTGAAGATCCCGCTGAATTACTCGATTTGCTGGCACCACTTCAAGCGAGGGCAGATTTGGTGATTGGTTCCCGCACCTTAGGGAATGCCGGTAAAGGTGCAATGCTACCGCAACAACGATTTGGAAACGCCCTGGCATGCGCATTAGTACGCCTGTTTTGGCAGGCAAAGGTAACCGATTTAGGCCCCTATCGCGCTGTTCGATACAAAAAACTTCTAGAGCTGAATATGCAAGACCAAAATTTCGGTTGGACCATCGAAATGCAATTGAAAGCCATTAAATGCGGCCTATCAATTTTCGAAATACCGGTAACCACCAGCTCCAGCATCGGAGCTTCAAAAATAAGCGGGACTATTAAAGGTTTTTGTGGAGCAACCTATAAGATACTCGGTTACATTTTTTATTATGCCTTTCTTGAGCTGTTTCCCAACGTGAAAAAAGTGAAAAAGCAAAGGGAAGTTGGGGGGAGAAATGCTTAATAGTTGCTTCACCTGTCAAAAAATAATGAATAAATAAAAGAGGATTAGTATGGATATCGCCAAGCCAGCCATTATTGTGCTGGGTATTTGTTTATTTAGCCTTGCTATGCAAGGCGTGCATGCATCCGGTGCTTATGTCCCCAGCGGCGGTAGCGCCAGTACTGCAGATTACAACAAAGGTAAAGCACTATATAACGGCAGGACAAAGATAGGTGAGCTGCCTTCCTGTAAAAGTTGCCACAAGGGAAAACAAAAACTGGACCGGAAGAAGTTAAAGGGTATTCTCGCGGATATGAATTCTGTAATACTGAGTTGTGATATTCATACGAATTGTTATAAAGGTTCGCTTGATCAGCAACAGGTATCGCAGTTGGTTAGTTATATTGTTAAGCGTTTTCGCTTGAAATAATAACAGAATAGTCCTCCTGGAGACTCCATGAAAAACGTAGCAACAATTGTCGCCTTAATGGTTGTCGTACTCTTGATTAGTTCAACAACCTGTTGGGCAGCGTCGCCTTGGTTTGGCGAAGCAGGTGATAAAACTATCTCAGTTACTTATGTGTCAGAGTCTTTTGATGAGATTTGGAAGAAGAATACAAAGGGACCTTTAGGCGGTGGGAACTCAATTGATCATCGGACCTTATGGTTTCGTTATGAGCAACATCTAGCCGATGACATGGCCTATTCCGTCACGACGGGTTGGACCGAAAGCGAGTTCGACCCTGCAACGCGTGGTGATTTCGATGGCCGGGCAGATACTTTGTTGGATTTAAAATATTTGTTGTACGATGAATTCAGTCGTGAAAAATCGTACCCGACGGTTTCTGCGCGCGCGGGCATCACAATCGCCGGCACTTATCCAGCGTCGTCCGCGGGTAATCCGCACTCTCCTGGCGATCAAGCTGATGGTCTGGAGGCATCGGTATTACTTGGGAAAATGTTATCAAACATGTTTTCAGTGTTTGGCGAGCTTGGTTATCGATACCGAAATAACGATGTGCCTAACGATTTGTTCTATAATGTTGGCGTAAGTTACCAATTTGAAAATGGACTTCGATTTGATACCTTATATGTTGTTACTGAGGGGCAATCCGGTACTGATATTGGTCAACCTGGGTTTTCACCTAATGAATTTGAAAAATTGAGAGAAGAAAGAAGCTTAATTGATGTCGGGTTGTTTTTCCCGGTGGCGGACAGCCACGCCCTCGGGGTGCATTTTGCCAACGTTATTGAGGGGCGCAACACAGGCAAAAGCGATATCTTGAGCTTAACGTATACCTATGGTTTTGCAGATTTATGATGTTTGAAGATATCAAAACAAATAGCCAATAAGATTGAGGTGTATATGACCGGCCTAACCCAAGCCGGGTGGTTATATGCCGGAAGATTTGAACCGTCTATATTAAGGCCCACAACATAACTTAAGGGCATCACTAACGTCGCAATCCAAGGCCAGGTGTGTGAGTAAAATACTGCAAATGGTAATAGCCAGCACACGTACCACGGGTTGACGACCGAGCTAAAGAGTAATACCACGCCAATTGCCCAATCTCCCCTCGGCGTATTGGCATTTGCCTCGTAATCAGCGGGGTTTTTTATTGTTATCCGGTATACAATTAGCAATCCTAAGCCAATCAGTATTAGGCTGATTTTGCTCGCTGCGGCATGTCCAAACCATGTTGCAATCAGCGCGTAAACGCTACTGTTAAACTCCCAGCCTTGTAAGAAGGCAAATAACCCTTTTAGTTCTGTCTCGCCGCCCATCAGTATAAAGGGTAGGTACATCGCAGTGACTGTTATTGCAAATACAGTTAAAGGCTTGATGCCAAGAAACCGCATTATAAATGGCACGAGTACTACGGCCAATAATTTGCACGCTACAGCCAGTCCCAAGCAAAAAGCAACGAGAAGATAACGCTTGTATTTGCAGGCATATAGAGCAATAACAATCAAGCTAATGGCAATAATGTCATGATGTACACTAAAGCTGAATTCCTTTATCAATAACGGGTTCCAGGCAAACAATAAAAACCATTTTCCAGGTAATAAACGGAATAGCACGTACAGGCAGGTTACATCAAATACTAATAATATTAATTTTAATGATAACAATGAGCCTGGTTGAATTTGATACGCCAAATAGAAAATCCATTGACTAAAAGGTCCATAAATGGTTGGTGTGTCTGGGTATGACACATGATCTAAAATATTGTCAATATTTTCTGGCAATGAATTATCGGAAAAATAGTCAGATGGCAAGATGCCAAAGGGGGTGCCATGATGAGTAAATACAAAAGCGTCCCATAGATAGCGATAAGGGTCATCTTCTAAAAACGGACCGCTAAATTGCCCAATACACCGAAATATAATAGCCCATATAAAAATAGCCAATATCAACCGGTCAAGCCGTTTATTAAGTGTTAAAAAAATTGCGCCATAAATGACAGAACAGACTGAGATACTCAACAAAAAGTAACTGAGAGTATTAAAAGGCAAGGAATTAATATATACCCACGAAATAAGCAATAGGCTGATTAGGCATCCGCCGCTATGCAGTACTAAAGCGCTATTTCCGTATCGCTGGAATGTTAATTCAGGCATTGAATCTGGTTCGGGTTGGGTATTGGTCATCTGGTAAAGAATAGGAAATGTAAAGTGTATTTTCCAGTGTATTCTCTAGTGTGACTTCCAGTGTAACCTCCAGTGTGAAAATGGGGGGGAGATCTTGAAGGTAAGGCTCCAAGGTATTTTGGCAACGCGCTTTTAAAAAAATGGTTGTTGTTGGGTAACACAAGAAGCAGGTACTGCCTCGCCCCACTGCAGGGTGAGTGATTACGGCGGAAGCAAACCACTTCGCTGTATCTGACTCGAGTCTTCGTCCTGCGCCCGCTCTATTCGCGCATGTTGGTGGTGTGAGAAACGTATTAACAGAAATAAGGCGGTTCCTGGCGGAAGATATGCAATTTGGCTGGAAGAATGATAGCCTCGTGAAGACAATAATAAGAATCTGACGCCTGCCGAGAATTTCCCTACCCCTTATTTGTCGTTGCTCTAACCTTATTGCCGAGCCAGTTATTGTCTATGGCAAAATCAATAGCGTAAGAAGCCTGGGTTTCACAATAAACGTTCGCCCAGGCTTCTGCTTGCTACGCCGTTATGACTGTTGTTGCGGGTTCGTAAGCTACCCCCTCATCGATGAGCGATTAAGGGGAAGGGATCTTTTGCTAACTCAACGGCGCGCGCCTCTTGTGGTAGATGATGATGCCTGCTCCGTCACCTCGAAGTCGACCTCGTACCAGGCACCGGAGGTTTTGAAGGTCAGGAACTTTGGGTTTCCGCTTTCGCGTACATTAACGGCGGCCCCGATCTGCTTGGCTTTGGTGTTGTTCATTTCCTCTGCGATCACGCTGACCTGATTGTCAAACGGGATGGTTACGCCAATGTTGACCGAGCCATCTTTTTTCACGACACCGTTCCAGACCGGATCGCCGTTTACCTTGATGCGAGGCTCATCCTTGCCAGTGAGATCTTTTCTACGGATACAACGTAGTGTATTCAGTTCTAGTGTGGCCATTGTTTTCTCCTTACGTTGGTTATTTCGTTTGATAAATACACTCTTTGGGGGTATTTATGATTCCTCTGCCGTCTAACATGAGCTATAACGTGTCACTGGCTAAATCCGTTGTTAGCGGGGTTGAGTCAATAATAAGTACTGCAATATTACATGCCACTTACTTCCAATAGGGATCATTCTGCTGGGTCAGTCTAACGTTATGAAAGCTAAGTAATTGCGTATGACGTTAGCAGATAAAGAAGTGTGAAATGGGGATGATCAGCCCATCGAGCACGCCCCAAAAAAGGAATTGGGGGGGGGATCCTTCTGTATAAACATATTGTGTTTCCTGCAATGCGAAGGATGCGAAATGGACTCACTGCTTATTATGCAATAGGCAGTGAGTGGACGAGTGATGAGGTTTATGCCGTTCTTATAATGTGTGTTAATTCAATTTATAACTTGGCAATTTTCTGGTGACTCGTTATGGGAGTCATAAGCACCTGTAATTCTTGAGGGGTGTCATTATTATTTTTCGCTTTAAGTCCCTGTGCGAATCTTCGCTACGTCATGCATCACATCAATGGGGTGTATGCCCTGTCTATATAGTAAGGACTGAGCCATAACGATTTTTGTATGGTGTGATTATTGTGCACCATGCCTAGGCAGCTATTTATAGCGTGCACTTTTTTAACGCAGTGCATTTTTGTAAGGCTACATATAACGTGATGACTCTTGCCTGTAATTGGTTGATTGTTAAGCTTATGTTGAGATTTTTTGTATGTGGCTCAATATGTGCTTGTTAACATATTTTCCGAGTTGTGGTGGGGTGATGCTCAGTGGGCATTTTACTTTGAGTATATACAGGCCTGAAGATTTAAGTGGCGATTAGTATTGCAGGGGCATAATGTCACTGAGTCAATTTCTGCAACGGGTGCGATGAATACCGGCTCATCTATTGGATGATTTGTTGGAAGTCACCGCAAAGGTTAATGAATAGGAGGATTATCAGGCCAATGGTGGGCTGAATAGGACAATGGCGTCCATGCACTACGTGATCATTCATGTGTGCTTGGGCGCTTTTTTGTGCCTGAAATTTGTTGCTTATAAGTCGAAAAATAACTGGAGGATAGTCAATTGAGTTTCATTACGAAATGTAGGTGGCCTAGGTTTTATGCAGTATCAAGTTGTCTAGTGGTCTCAGGGTTGTTTTCTATGCCTGCCTATACAAGCGAATTTGATGCGGCGTTGGTCGGTGGGAAAACGAACCTGGACATGCGGTTGCGTTATGAGTCAGTGGACGACAACACGAATAAAGATGCTAAAGCAGCTACTCTGCGCACTCGCCTTGGGTATCAAACGGGTGACTACAACGGCTTTTTTGCATTTGGAGAGTTTGAAGATGTGCACGTTGTCGGCAGTGTCGATGAATATGCGCCTGAGACCGGAGGTTTTGCGGTAGTAGCAGACCCCGTAGTAACGCAGCTTAATCAAGGCTTCATTGGTTATAAAGGGTTGTCTAATACATCCCTTAAGCTGGGGCGTCAACGTTTACTATTGGACAATGCTCGTTTTATCGGTAACGTGGGCTGGCGTCAGAATGAGCAGACATTCGATGCCTTATCATTTGTCAATACATCCTTGCCGGAGACGGTAATAACTTATGCCTATTTAAATCAAGTCAATGGTATTCTCGAAAGGTTTGAGGCCGATGTGAGTAACCATTTGCTAAATGCTACCTACAGTGGTTTTAAGGCAGTAAAAATTACGGGATATGCTTATCTGCTGGAAGACGACGATACCAATGCAGAAAATGACACCTACGGGCTACGGGCTGGAGGAGCGCTTGGGTTATCCGCTAATCATAAACTTTTGTATACCGCAGAGTTTGCTGACCAAAGCACCGAAAATAATGACGCCGACTATTTGTTTCTTGAAAGTGGACTAAAATTTGGCACGGCGTTGTTTAAAGTGGGGTATGAAGTGTTAGGCAGTGATAGTGGTGATTATGGCTTCCAAACTCCGTTTGCCACTAAGCATGCGTTTAACGGCTGGGCCGATCAGTTTTTGGCAACGCCTTCCACTGGTCTAAAGGATGCCATGTTCACGGTAGAGGCTAAATTGGGCGGCGTTAAATTTTTGGGGGTTTACCATAAGTATTCTGCTGATCAGGGGAATGTTGATTATGGCACCGAGTCTAACTTTCTGGCCGTAAAGACGTTAGGGAGGCGTTATTCGCTTGGGCTTAAATATGCCCGATACCGCGCTGATAGCTGGAAGACCGATACGGATAAATTGTGGTTTTGGGGGCAATTAAAAATATAAAGCCAGCTAGGTTCGGAATCTATGTGTCGAGTTGTGTAACGTAAACTTTAGGCGTTTATACTTGCCTGTGCGGGGTATAGGTATGAGCGCCTTTGATCAAGCAGGCTATTCTTAGTGTTTTATTGGCAGATTCAATAGTGAGGTGCACTATTGAATCTGATTGGTTAGGTGGATTATGGTAAAAATATACCCGCTGCGTTTAGGGTTTAGGTGTTAAGCGCGTGTCTTATCTGTTTCATGGTATCGATAGTCGGTTTCTTAAGAAAGGTGAAATGACGCGTGAGCCGACTATTGTAAGGGCAACAATTGTAAGGACAATAACTGTAAGGACAATAACTGTAAGGACAATAACTGTAAGGACAATAACTGTAAGGGCAACAACGCAGTCATGGAACGTTCCTGGTCAAAAATGGAATGTGCAATGAAGCCGACATCCTAAACGCCATGGGTATATTTATGTTGTTATCACATTTTGAACGGGCCGAATTTTTGAATGGAGATATTACCCCTAACATTCCATTCGAGCGATCGCCAGGCATTTTAGTCGTCGTCATTCGACAATAGCTGAGAGTTAATGCGTTATGCGGTGGATATACTGCCCTGGAATCGACGTATATACTGGTACGGGTACGAGACGTTGAATTAACGGGTAAAACTAAGCGATGCTCCTGTCGTTACACCGCGTAGTTTTATCCATGCTGGTTTTTTGTTAGGCTTAAAAAACCTTGTTTATCCTAAAAACCTTTGGATTGCATAAACTCTTCTGGCACATCGGCGTTTTTCCGGCCCGCAATAGCGAAGTAATAGAGTGGTTGACCTTCGATAGATAATCGGTGCTTATATCGCTCTATATGGTAAACATCAAGATACTTCGAAAAAATTAATTCCCGAATCATTTTTGAGAACCCTGATTCATCGCTGATATCAAAGAAGGACGCTTTTATATTAAATGCGATCCACCCCTCCGGCTTGATGACATTAAAGGCTTCGATGAATGCTCTAGTTGGGATGTCTCCAAACCCCAGCGCGGCGACTGTTACCATGCAGTCACACTGCCATGAAGCGATCTCTTCTTTGCTATCCTTGTCTAAGTTAGTGAAATCTTCAACATAGTAAGCATCATACAGACCAGGTCTGTCACGAATGGTGGCTTCATAAGCTTCTGGTATAATATCTACGCCTATCAAGCGAGATATGCCATGCTTTTTTAGTTCCTCGCCCATCATGCCGTTACCAGCACCCAAATCTAGCACTCGCAACTCAGTGAAATTATCTCGAGATTGTTTTACGGCAGAATCAAGAATAGTAGCTACCTTAGCAGGGGATGTGCACTTTAAGCGATCATAAAATATCTGCTCGTACAGTCCTTGAACTTGATAGATTTCATCGTAGTCGTGAAACCTTATTTTACGTTGCCCGCCGGAGCCCTGAAGGTAGAAATAGGCCTCGTTTTGATTAAGGTTAGATGATTCTGGTTTTGGAAACTGTATTCTGTGCCTTTTTAGCATGATATTCCTATTTTATTTGAATGATATTTGGCCTGATGCCTGGTTAGTTCGTTTACGTTAACAGCGCAACAAAACACGCTATCCCTGACGTGGGTCTGAGTTTAACAAATGGTTGTACGCCCCCCATCAGGTGGTGACGGTTCACCATTTTTGGATGGGCTATGGAGATTGCGTTGGTGTTTTTGAGCGCTAATCGCCCTTTATTTTGTCATCATTGCTGACGTGATCATTGTTGAGTAGCGTTAATGGTCGATCAAATGATAATGCCTCTCCTGTTGCTTAATGGGCAGTTTACACAAAATAATCGACGGTTTATAGGCAAAGCATCAAGTTATTGGCAAAGTAAGCCGTGATCCATCTCCACCAGGATAGTCGATGAGGCTGGATGTTCGGCTTAAATTGAGTTCCGACCTGATTTAACACGTCAGCTTGACACGAAGGGAGCTACCCATTTCGGTAATGGTAACGTTGCCATTGGCCATGTTAGCAATCTACTTATCAAACATAAAGCCGGTTTGGTCGATTTGGTTATGGCATGGCCTAGAGAACGCTAACAAACGATTGAAAGCCTAGGAAATACGTGTTGCGGATGAAGGCATCATCGTCGTTGGCGTAGTTTGGTGGAATATCTATAGCAACATTATTTGGGAGTACATCGATTTGGACTGAATGAATTTAGTCCAATTCTAAATCAGGTGCGCTAAAAAACGGGCGATTACCGTATCAAGGCTGAGTTACTGCAGCTAAGGGGCGCAATTGAGACACTCTTTGGCTTGGAGTAAACGGTGTAGGGATGATACGGTTTGTATCGTCTTTATCGGATATGTTAGTGCTGTTTTATAATCGGCCAATTTGTTCGGTGCCGGTTATATACGCGCCGGGTACTACTGGGTTGTTGTAAATACCGGCATTGTCAGGTACAAAGGCGCCGTGTGTGTAGTTCACGTCATGTAACCGATAGTTGCCATCGGTATAATTTACAAAAGGATCATCGGTTTCCTGGGTATTTATTTCGTAGCCTTCGGCTTTGGCGGCGGCCAGGCTGGTGTATTCTGTGTCGTTTTGTTTCTGCCTTAGGGTTGTGCTACACAAGTTGTGGTCTGAAACGTAGTTTGTGTTGGCCGTCCAGTAATCCAGGCAGCGCTCCCAAGCGGGGAATTGCGCGGTAACGCCGTATACCAGGTTTCCCCAGATACGATTGTTGTGATTTTCTCCCGTAACGACACCTGCAATCACGATACCGCCGGTATATTCGTTACCATCGGCGGCATTATTATTGACGGCTGTATTGTTGAAGGTGTCGGTATAAGACGTCCAGCCATGTATGTAGATGCCACGCTCACAGTTATCCGATAAATTTTGATAAATTAAGGTGCGTGGTGATGTGGTATATTGGCCATTGCCGGTTACCTGGATACCAGCAGCACAATTCATGGCGTAGTTATAACGTATGGTGTTGCCAAAATTGTTCTCGCCATTAAAACCTTCCCGGTCTCCTTTGAGGTAAATGCCTTGACCCGCAATATTCAGACTGCTATTGAATTCAAACACGCTGCGATTAACGCCGTACATCAATATACCTTCGCCTCGATGGCTGCCAGAAGAATTGCTGACATCCTGGATCAGGTTGTTTGCGAGTCTTGATTCAGTCACATTTTGTAAATAAACGGCGGCATGATTGTTGACGAATGGTTCAGCAGGCGCAGTACCGTTGATGATTACATTTTCGATGTAGATATGGTTGGAGCCGGTAATGGCAAGAAAGCCAGTGTCCTGTCGTATCGCGCTTTGTTCGGCATCAATGACGATGTCGGAAATAATAATATATTCTTTATTCCCGATGCTGAGTATAGGGCCGTCGTTGCCTGGGTTTTCTGCAATAGTTAAGTGTGCCTCTCCCGCGTTTTGTGCGCGAATACGTATCGGATTTGTTACTGTGCCTGATGTGCGGGGATAAAAGGCACCGGCAAAGCGATTATGTTCTACAAATGGGTCGGCGCCGCTATTTGTGGCGGTATAAGTTCCATCTTCAAGTACGATGTCATCGCCAGGTATGGCGTTGCTTAATGCGTTATTGAGTGAGTTAACATTGTTAACATTTATGGTGCGTAATGGCGTGAAAGGGGTTGCCACGAAGTTCCCCGATGGGGCAGGTTCGCCGGTTGAAGGAGTGGGGGGCGGGTCATTTGGGTTGTTGCTTGTGCCATCACCGATGGTGGTGTCATTTGAGTTGTTGTCGGTATTGGTGTCGTTGTTGTTTGAGTCGTCTCCACACCCAAGTAGCAATGAAGCAAGTAGCAGTGAAGAAAGAAGCGTTAGTCTTGCTGGGTGTATTCTGTTCATAGAGTCTCGGCTTTTTCACATTTTTTTACGCATGAATGATTGTAAATGTAACATAGCTAATTTAGTCAGGGTAGTCCCAGGGGAGCAATAAGGGTGTGAAAAACGTAAGTCGAAAGGCTATTGATGTTATGTTAACGTATTTTGTTAGCTGTTTTTGTTATATGTTGAGCGTGTTATTTACCATTAATGGTGGCGAATAGGGGGGGGGGGTGAGCCGGATTGTGCCTAACATGCTTGAGCAAGATGGTTGACTTGTTACTGTTAACATTAGTTAGTGTCCACTGTATCCGCTATGCCGTCATTGTTAATAGTGCGACCAAGGTTAATAGTAGCGACCAAGCGTTTGTGCAAACCAATACGCCAGCTATGGTCAACAACCCCTAGTGCTTTGGATAGCCCATGATAAAAAACAATGCAAAAGAAGATATAATAAAGCGCCAAATTTTTGTCAACTTTAGTTGACAACGACTGTGCTGTCAACTAATATTGACACATGCCTGACCTAGATTCAATTCCTTCCCCTGACAAACCTGCCGAAGCATTGGCCGCTGTTGTAGCGCTACGCCTGATTGCCGATCGGTTGGAGAGAAAAACCGTTAAGAAGGCGATTGAGCAGGGCTGGACCTGGGCCCAAATTGCAGAGGCGTTGGGTATTACCAGGCAAGCGGCCCATAAGCGTCATGCCGGTTTTATTGGCGGCAAGAAGATTAGTAGTAAGAAGAATGGTGAAAAAGGAGGTAGCTGATGTTTAAACGGCTTAGGTTGCGTATTCGGGATATGAAAACTATTAGCAGGCTTATCTCGGAGGCAGATAAACAAGCACACAAAAATGGTGAGGATGAGCCAGGCGCGGAGCACTTTTTGCTTTCTGCTTTACTGTTATCTGATGGCACCGCAAGACGGGTTTTTGAGCGCGTAGGCGCTAATCCAGAGCAGTTTCAAATAGCGATCAAAAAACAATATAGTGATGCCTTGGATGCTATTGGTGTTGATGCAGCCATTGTGGTAGAAGAGCCTGAACCGGTAACGTCTAATCGGATGTTCCATAACTCGAAACCATCAGGGCAAGCGGTTATGAAAAGCTTGTATGAGTTAAAAAGCCATGATAAAGACACGCCATTACTTGGTGCGCACGTCATCGACGTCGTGGCCAAAATGAAGCATGGGGTCGCGGCACGGTCGTTCAAGGCGATGGGGATTGATCGAGAGTCAATACTTGCCGCGGTAAAGGATGAGCTGGACTCATTGCGCTGTTAAGGTGTTCTAGCGATGGAAGATGAAGGGGTACAGCAATCATCTCTAAATGGCCGGGTAGTTACACCGAATAGTTGACACCCTCACCCCCTGGTTGATACCCCGCTGGTCGGGCGGCCTTCTATTGTATCCTTCGGTATTTTTAGTCTATTCAGGTTGGTTCATCCGTGCAGTGACAGCAGTGACAGGCATTAGGAGCATGCTTGTTCTTCGCCATGTTTTTCCTTTAGTTTTGAGCGATTATCAGGGCGCGTATTTTTCTATTCAAAACGTCTACGATAGTATACGCTACGCGGCTTAATGGTAGGCTATCGCAACACGCAAAGGGCTTGTATAACCGACAATGTTTAGGATCCGTAAAGTTCTTGATAACACCTCCGGTGCCAACCGAGAGGCTATACAACAGATTTTGTCAATTCTCGCGGAGCAGTTTCCCTCCGCTTGCAAGGAAGAATTTGAGAAACTCCCGCTACAGCTGCATGATCCGATGAAATATGAGTATCGCTCAATCTTGTTTGTTGCGGAAAATGGTATTGGTAAGGTTAAGGGCTTTGCCATGTTATTGCATCTACCGGATATAGGTGTTGCTTACCTGGAGTTGATTTCAGCCGCTCCCGGGAGGACCGGCGGGGGGATCGGCAGCACGCTATATGAGTATGTGCGAGAGGAATGCCTGTTACTCAACGTGAAAGGTTTATTTTTTGAGTGTTCCATTGATGATCCGGAACGGATTAAGGACCCTGCCTTATTAAAGCAGAATATCGCCCGTTTGAAATTCTACGAGCGTTATGGTGTGTACCCCATCATTAACAATCTTTATGCTTCACCGGTCAAGCCGGGGGATCAGGATTTATATTATCTGATGATGGATGACCTGGGACTCAATAAAACAATCAGGCGTAATACCGCACAGAAAATCGTGCGCGCTATCTTGGAGCGCAAGTACGGTCAACTAATATCGCAATCCCAAATCGATGACGTTGTACTGTCTTTTTCTGACGCCACCCTGCGTTTTCGCCAACCTCGTTATGTGCAAAAACCAGTTACCGCTAAGATTACTTGCAAGGACAAGGAGTCTATTGTGCTGGTGGTGAATGAAGGGCACAGTATTCATCATGTAAAAGATCGCGGCTATGTGGAGGCACCAGTGCGGCTTTCGACTATACTGAACGCCTTGGGTAAGACCCAATTATTTAAACGCATAGAGCCAAAGCGGGTGAGTGAGGCCTTGATTAAAAAGGTACATTTGCCGGCTTATGTGGATTATTTGCGGCGGTCCTGTGCGCAGCTTGAACCGGGTAAGTCTATGTACCCGATTATTTTTCCATTGCGTAACCTGTCAAGGCCCCCAAAAGATATCGAGCTGCAGGTGGGGTACTATTGCCTTGATACTTTTACGCCGTTAAACAGTAATGCCTACCTGGCAGCTCGTGGTGCTGTTGATTGTGCGGTGACTGCAGCCAATGCGGTCTTAGATGGCGCCCATCTTGCGTATGCATTGGTGCGACCGCCGGGGCATCATGCTGAACGTCGAGCCTTTGGTGGTTTCTGTTACTTTAATTCTGCCGCGATTGCCGCCCATCATCTTAGTGATTATGGCAAAGTTGCAATACTTGATGTCGATTTTCATCATGGTAATGGCACTCAGGATATATTCTATGAGCGAAGTGATGTGCTCACCGTGTCGATACATGGCGACCCACGCTTTGCGTATCCGCATTTCGCGGGTTTTAAAGATGAAACCGGTAATAATGAGGGGGACGGTTTTAATGTTAATTATCCATTGCCTGAGCATATTAGTGCAGACAAATACCGTCGTACCCTCATCGCGGCATTAAAGCGTATTAAAGGGTTTAACCCGGCCTATCTGGTGCTGTGCCTGGGGCTGGATACTGCCAAGTCGGATCCAACGGGTACATGGGAGCATACTTTTGATGATTTTTTTAAAATTGGTCAATTGATTGGTGAAGCTAAATTTCCCGTGATTGTGGTACAGGAGGGGGGGTACCGCACACAGACGTTAGGCACGAATGCCAAGCATTTCTTTCAAGGGTTATGGGCAGGGTTCTTCGGTGTGGCTGCAAAACGGAAGCAGGCTTGATCACAGTGACGGTCGTCGGTGCAGGTATGCAAGGATCGTCGCAAACAGAGTGGTTGGGGTTGTTGTTTTTAGACGCGGATTATTGTACCCCGTGTTTCTGCTTTTTAGCATCAAAGCAATGTTGTGGTTTTTGTGACTGCCAAACACTACCGTGTTAGGGGTGGTTTCACTGGCTCATTGCTTTGCCTGAGCGACGATAGAAGAACCAGGAAACCCATAAAAATGACGAAATACCTATTGCGGCCATTATGGCGGGCGTTGGGGCGTCGATAGAACTGATGGAGCCTGCATAAGCGGCGATAAGTACGTAGGGTATGGTGCTAATTGACCAGGCGATCATGAATTTTCCAAATGTCATGCGCGTCATGCCGGCGAGGCACGCGCTTGCTTCGGGTAAAATCGGCATGGCCCGAGATAAGAGGATCATTACGAAACCGTGTTGTTGAAATGTGACAATTGCCTCGTTGCGCTGTACTTCATTTTTTAGTAGCAACCTCAAAATGTTTTTTCCATAATAACGGCTTATTGCGTAACCGACGATGCCCGCCAGCATTAGGCCGGTTAGGGCCGAAAATGCGCCGTAAGTATAGCCCAGGAAGTATCCTGCCAAAATCGTAATCGTTAGTGTGGGTACTGCAATGAATAAGTCTGCCAATAAAAGCAAGGCGATAATGGCGCCGACATAAAGCGGCGATAATGTTTTTGCTTGTGCCAACCAGCCTTCTATTTGCTCTATGGTTAATATTCCGGTGGATTTGATTAGCAAAAAAGTCGAGGCAAAACAAATGGCTATAATTAAAAATAATTTGATAAATGATTTCACGGTTATGCTCCCGTTATAGGTGGTTGATCGAACCCGCTAAGGATATTTTACCGAAATAGTCAGCCCATTTTTAAATTGCGCTTCAGATATTTTGCTGTATTTATATTTTGGTGCCCCTGTCAGGCTTACCTGTTGGCCATTGGAAAAACCGAGACCTTCTTTAGGGTAGATGCCGGTCCAGTTTTTTGTCACTTTGCCGTCTTTGTCCTCGTCGTGAAGTACTTTTACCGCCATTTCCTTCAAATTTATGGCAAACGTAAACTCAATCAATTGTTGGTTGGCACTTTTCGTTTGGGTAACCAGTGCTTTATGGTGCTTTTTTGGAAAGCCTTCTTCTCCGAAGATCATTACTATAATGTTGCCACCGCGTTCTGTTTCAATGCCACTGACTTTGATGATGGTATCGTCTGCTACCACGCTGTTTATGTGAGTTATCATTATGCTGCTCCACAGTATTGTTAAAATCGTTTTCATGTTTCTTCCTATTAAGATTTTTTTAAAATGCGGTGTGCAATTAGGGGCGCTATACGCAGTAAAGCCCGCAGTAGCTTAACCTTACCAATGTCGTGATCCAGAATATCGTGCTCAATACCATGGATGATGCTGGTTGCAGCTGCCTCTGGGGTTAATTTGTTGTTACCGCGGCCAGTCGTCATCGATGTACTCACCAATGGTAAAAATGTCTGTAATACTTTGACGTTTGTTTTTTCCAATTGATAACGCAATGATTTAGAAAATATATTGAGTGCGCCTTTTGTTCCACAATAGATGGCCGATGATGTTTTTGGTGCCAAACCCAATCCTGAATTCATATTCAAAATGGCTGCTTTTCGGTCATGTAACAATGCCGGTAATAACAGATAGGACAAATGGCAGACGCTGGTAAAATTTAGCGTTATTTCTCTGGCTATACTTTCATAACTAAAGCTGTCATCCAGAAAGGTAGGGGGGTGTTGAACGGCGGCATTGTTAATAAGCAGATCTATTGACTCAAACTGTTTGATAATCGTATCTGCTGTGGTTTCGACATCCTCAGTTCTGGATAAGTCGGCTTTATAGGTGACAATACCACGAAATTCTTGCGTCAGTGCCTTGAGTTTGTCCGTGTTTCTGCCAATAATAATGAGTTCATTTTTTGGATGGAGGTGTTTTGTCAGTGCATAGCCAATACCGGATGTGCCGCCAGTAATTACAATTCGTTGTTGCTTTAGTTCCATTGGTGTAAATCTCTGTCGATTATGATTTATCTGATGACGCGTAACACTTATGGGTTACGTGATGTTTAGGGATATAATGGATATAATTAAATTCAATTGCATTAACCTGGGTTAAAAGCGTATGAATTTTTACAATTTTTTGCAGCGTGAAGGTAAAAGAATAGAAAAGGCTCAACATGAACATGTTTTTAGACAGGGCGACCCAGATCGGTCGCTTTATATGGTCGAGTCAGGCTTGCTTAAGGCATACTACACCTCTGAAAGTGGCAAGGAATCGGTGAAATCATTTATTTTGCCGCAGGATATTATTGGCAGTTTAACGTCTGCCTATTCTGAAAAAAGCTGTTCTTTTAGCCTGCTCTGCTTAGAGCCTACACTTTTAATCGCGATACCTTTTGCCAAACTTTATGAATGTAGTTTGCAGGACCACGGCGTCGCTAATGACATGGTGGAGCTGTTGCTTAAATTTGCAATGAAAAAAGAAAAAAGAGAGTTTGAATTTTTATGTCTGTCGGCAGAAGAACGTTATTGCTTGCTGGCTGAGACATCACCCATACTATTGGAAAAAGTAACGCAGAATGATATTGCCCGTTACTTGGGGGTTACCCCCGTCGCGTTGAGCCGAATCAAAAAGAGAGCGAGTAATAAATAACCTAGTTCTGTAAAATTGAACAGCGTTGTCGCTGAATGAGTGGATGCGTTATTTGTGATGATGTTGAAAGGTATTTTACCAGCATTAATGGGCACGATTCGAGGTTACGGTTGGCGTTTTTGTTACTGAAGCGGTTGCCGAAAGTGGCGTATATGAAGGTGATGTATATGACTGCCATGTAAATCAACGTAATGTTAATCAACGTAATGTAACTCAATGTGAACACTCTAACACTTTTATGTTGTAGGCCGCGGCCGCGCCACTGCTTGCCTTTTTGCTAAATCGTTTTGCAATGGCAGGTTTGTTATAAAAAATTCAGCTTATCGTCATACTCTTGTAATATCCGCTTGTCCTAATTTAGGGTGATTGATTGTAGAGTAATTGATTGTAGAGTAATCAATGACGTTAAAGGTGGTGTAAATGAGTATGGTGAATGGTCGTTGTTTGAAAAAAGCCTATGTATTAGATACGAATGTTCTTATTCATGATCCCAATTCAATTCTGCATTTTGAAGATAATCAAGTTGTTATCCCTATTACGGTTTTAGAGGAACTTGACCAGCTTAAGTCCAGCAAACACGCATTTGGAGCGGATTGCCGGTCTGCAATTCGTTTAATCGATAGTTTACTGCAGGATGCGTCGCCGGGTTCAATGGTTAATGGTGTGCCTATACAACGGGACAATGATGACCACTTGGTTGGCACACTATCCGTACTGATGACATCGCATGCGAATTATGACGATGCGCCCTGTTTGCCGAACAACCAGAATGATAATCAAATCATCAATCGTTTGTGTGAGTACCAAAAGGACAATGCTGATTTGAAGGTCGTACTTGTTACCAAGGACCTTAATATGCGCTTAAAAGCACGTGCTTGTGGTATTGAGTCAGAAGATTATCATAATGACCAGCTGGTATCCGACATAAAGCAATTAACCAAGGGGTTTGTCAGTATCGAGGGGTCATTTTGGGATCGCATCGCGGAAGTGGAGAGTAAACGAATCGATGGCCATACTTACCATAAAATTGCATTAGACTTATTAGGGTTTGAGGTGTTTACTAATCAGTTTATTGTGGATGATAATGGATTTATAGGACGTGTACAGTCTTTTGAAGACGATTACATCACATTGTGGGATTTGCATAAGGAGAGATTGTTACAACAGAAAGTATGGGGGCTGATTCCCCGCAATATCTATCAGGCTTTTGCGCTAAATCTGCTGCAGGACAAGGACGTTCATCTGGTGACCCTGACTGGCGCGGCGGGTTCAGGTAAAACCATTTTGGCGTTGGCCGCAGCGCTGGAAATGGTTGTCGAACACACGTTATATAATAAAATTATAGTGACGCGTAGTACCCCCCCGCTTGCGGAAGAACACGGTTTTTTACCGGGTACAGAAGAGGAGAAAATGGACCCCTGGTTAGGCGGTATTAGTGACAATATCGAAGCACTGCATACGCATGACGAGCGACCTCAGGAAAGTATCGCTTATATAAAATCCAAGGCGAATATTGAATTTAAGGCATTAAACTATATTCGAGGCCGTAGTTTTCAAAAAAGCTTGATTATTATTGATGAATGCCAAAATTTAACACCTTACCAGATGAAGGCCATACTGACGCGTGCGGGCGAAGGTAGCAAAGTGATTTGCTTGGGTAATTTGGCACAAATTGATACCCCTTATTTAACCCCGACCAGTTCCGGTTTGACGTATATGACTGAACGATTTAAGGGTTTTTCTCATGGTGCAAGTTTGCAATTGAATGGTGTGCCACGCTCTGTTTTGGCTGAGTTTGCAGAATCCAATTTGTGATTGATTGTGATGCCACTGTATTTCCCTGTCTATCTCAAGCCTTCTTTCCATTGTGTGACCGCTGTCACATAAAGATTAGGGCTTGCTTCACAGATAAATGCCCCGCCATTCGCTATTTTTTAAAGAAGCCCTGGAACGGACTGACATTGAGGATAGTAACGTGCGACATCAAAACACCGTATTAGACTTTACACAGCGCTACGCAGCAGTGCGCGAGGCAAAAAGCAACAATATACCTGAACTTGCTAGGTCTGCCGGGCGTATTGCGAAAAAACAACTGCAGGTTTATTTGCAGGGTATGTTTGATAATGTGGATGATAGTCTGTTTGATTACGCGGACAAGGCTGAGAATAATCAGCAGCAGACGTTATATTTTGACGCAATGCGGGAAATAAGAGTGCAACGAAGTGATGTGGAAAAAATATTTTCCCAGAGTTGCGAACGATTGTCGAATCAAGTCCTTAACGGTGGGCATATTAACGATGACATGGATGGCAGTGCCGGGAATGACGATAATAATGCCGAGATTACTGCAACACTGAGCCTGGTTGAAGAAGACGATCTTGAAGAATCGCTGGCAATGACCAATATGGTGTCAAAAGCGCATACTCTTTATCGTGAAGAGCTTATTGCGATTGCTCATCGATACGATGATATTGTAGAGCTTGGATCGATGACATCGGATAATAATCCAGTGTCACCCGACTTGATTTGTAAGGCATTTGAGCTGGCATCTGAGCGCTTTTCCGATGAGTTGGAAATTCGGCTGATCGTCTACAAATTATTTGATAAATTTGTGATAGGTTATCTCGGTGCGATGTATAAGGAAATTAACGCTATGTTTGTTGCTGCGGGCGTCTTGCCCGTTATTAAGCTCAAGGCGCCGGTGACATCCAACGCCAGTGCGAGTGCTACACGGCCAAGTTACGTTGATGAGGAGTTATTGCCGGGTTTGCAGGCGGGTGAACTGGTGGAGCATTGCCCGGATGCATCACCGGCCAGCAATGGAGTGAGCGCTAATGGCCATATGTTTGAGTCTTTACAGCAATTGCTGGCGTTACAGCGAGTCGGGGCTCCGGCTTATGCTGACCCTACGGCACCTGTTATTGGCGCGGGCACCGGGCTAGTGGCTGATCGCAGTGGATCAGGCTCAAGCGGCCAGGCAGCGCCAGACGGTGGGGCATCGCATGGGGTGCCGGGTTTTTATGTGACTAATGATATTGTGACGGGCTTATCTCATTTGCAGGTTAATCCCGGTGGTGTTGCTTGTTCTGATACAACGCTAGGCGAAAATGCTGCCAGCGGAGAGGGCATTAAAGCGAGCTTGTTGCAGGCGATTGATGTCCGGCAAGACGGAACGTCACCTAAAAAACTCGAGCATGCTGAATCAGACGTTATCGATATTGTCAGTATGATGTTTGATTTTATACTGGATGATAAAACTTTGTCTGACGCCATTCGGGCGTTGATTGCACGCTTGCAGATTCCAATTATTAAGCTGGCTATTCTAGATAAAACATTTTTCAGTAAAAAAACCCATGCAGCCAGACAGCTTTTAAATGAGCTGGCCTATGCGGGATCGGTTCTGGATGATGAGCCAGATTCACACAATGGTTCGCTCTATAACGAAGTGAGTGGTGTTGTCGATTGTATACTGTCAGAATTCAATACTGACGTTTCGATATTTGATGCGTTATTGCTGAAATTCAGGGACTTTATTGAGACTGAACTGGAGGCGAACAAGCTTGCGGGAGAGATGCTGGAGGATGTCAAGCAGAAGGTCTCGGACAAAATTGAAGAAAGTATGCGGCAATACAAAATTCCCGTGTTTGTCCATGATTTACTAGTGGGTAGGTGGAAGGATGTGCTTACCGAGATTGGTTTACGTGATCATTGCGATGGCCCTGGGTGGCAAGTTGCGCTGGATCTTGTCGATAACCTGATCTGGAGTGTACAGCCCAAGCTTCAAGTCGGAGAACGTCAGGAATTGGTGCGTATTATCCCCAAGGTTCTCAATGGTCTGCAAGATGGTTTGATGCTGATTGGCACCCCCCAAGATGATATTGATTTGTATCTGCAGCAATTGGAAACATTGCACCTGGCCTGTTTGAGAGGTGTGGCGGAAGCCGTTGTGCCAGCGAGGTCACATGCGGCGATTACCGGGGAATCTGACATGACCCGAGAAAGCGGATCGCCTTCTTTGGAGGCAGATGAACAATTGGAGTATACGGGACCGGCACAGGCAATGGCTAATAACCAAATACAGGCGTTTGTACGAGAGATGGACATTGGTGTTTGGGTAGAGTTTTATAATCAGGATAAAATCAAACGCGGAAAACTATCCTGGAAATGCGATTTTACGGGTGATTATACGTTCGTCGATCGGCGTTATCGGGTTGTGGCAGACATTGCCATGTCAGACCTGGTATGCCGGCTGGAAAGTGGTAAGGCCGCCATTGTTGAGGATGTGCCCTTACTTGACCGGGCCATTGATGCCGTGGTCAGTTCCATGAAGCGTTGTGTTGACGGTGCTCATGATTTGGCGCCTACTATGTGAATGTTGTCTTAAGTATTAGGTTTTAATGAAAGATATATCGCCGATCTGGTGGCCGGCGTTATCATTTTTACCCCATAACGCTTAACGTGGCGGGGTGGGTGGTTTTGTGTGAGAGTTTTCATTTCGTGCCATCATTTTCAGGCCGCCAATCATTCCTTTTATGTTGTGTTTAATCGCGATTCGAATGTCTCTGTAGGCCTGTAAAGTCTCTTTGTCAGCTGCACTTCTTGTTTTCGGCGGATCCGTGAATTGCCAATGAACTGCTTGAGTGGCTGAGGGCAGGGGAGGGCAATATTCTTTGGTGTGTTTACAGACGGTTATTACCACATCAGCCCAATGGAGCATCGCGGGGGTAAATTTGATGGGGGATTGTTGAGAAATATCGATATTATCCTCTGCCATTATTGTTATTGTATACGAATTGATGGTGTGTACTTCGGTAACGGCGGATCGAGGGTCTAGCCAATCGCTTCCCAGCGCATGAGCATAAGCCGCTGCCATCGTTGATCCATGTGCCCGACCGGTACATAAAAATAATGCTCTAACTTTACGTTTGTACATAATGCGATATGTCACCCGCGATGTTTTTACGAGATGCTAAACTTAGTATAAGTGGACTTGCGTCGTTGCCAGTGTATATTGCTGTTAGTTGGTGTATCCGGGTTTGTAGCGAGACTATTTTTTAGAGAAGCTACTTTAAGCCGTGGCTGAAGCGAATGCACTAATATCAATGTACGAATACTTATGCACCAAAACCAAGGCGCTACAATTAAAGCGCTAAAATCATAGCACGAAGAATTACGTCTAAAACCAGTGACAACGGATAAGACAGCACAATAATGACCAGCGGCATGCCATCGAAGGCATTATACCTTGCGATTGACCAGGGCGGTAGCTCAACCCGTGCTATCGTCTTTGATGAGCAGGCTCACGTGGTTGCCAGGGCACAACAAACGGTACCGGTATTATATCCTAATTTGCAATGGGTGGAGCAGCATCCCGAGACATTAATTGACTCGGTTACCGAGGTCATTCATCAAGTCGCCAGCCAGTTAGGTTCACGTTGCAAGTGGTTGAGAGCTGCGGGCTTGGCTACCCAGCGCTCCAATATTGTTTGTTGGGACAGGGTGACAGGTAGAGCGTTGTCCCCGGCGATCAGTTGGCAGGACCGTCGGGCTCATCAGTGGATGAAGCAGTTTGAAGCCAACAATGAGCTGGTTCATAACACTACGGGACTGTTAGTTTCTGCACATTATGGCGTTAGCAAGTTGTATTGGTGTTTACATCATCTTGATGAGGTTGCACAGGCCAATTCTGAAGGACGACTTGCCTGGGGGCCATTAGCCAGTTATGTGACCTATCATTTGCTGGGCACAGGGAGGCATTATGCTGATCCAGCTAATGCATCGCGTACTTTGTTGTGGAATATAAAAACCGGCGATTGGGATCAGCCCTTGCTAAACCTTTTTGGTATACCCCAAGGTCCATTGCCGCAATGTGTTGCTACCCGGTTTAACTACGGCGATATAACCATAGGAAATACCACCGTCCCGTTGTCGATCGTTACCGGCGACCAGTCCGCGGCACTGTTTGCTTATGGTCGTCCTGAAGCGCATACCGCATATATTAATATGGGAACCGGTGCATTTATACAATGTTCAACGGGGTCTGCTTTGTTGGATGCTCCAAACTTACTCTCAAGTATAGTTTACCAGGATTCTTGTCGCAGCGAATATGTGCTGGAATGCACTGTCAACGGCGCCTCCAATGCGTTAATGTTGATGGAAAAGGAGTTGGGTATTCCCTACGAGGAAGCTGAACGATGTTTTTCCGATTGGCTTGCGCAATACCGGGATCCACCGCTTTTTCTAAACGGGGTCGCCGGTTTGGGCGCGCCGTTCTGGGTGCCTGATTTTAAGTCTCAATTTATCCTGGACGATCATCGCCAGTATGCCCCTGGTGAAAAAATCGTTGCAGTAGCCGAAAGTATTTTGTTCTTGCTGCAGGTGAATTTGCAACTGCTGTCTAAGCACTATGTGAACCTGCAGCGTATTGTCGTGACGGGTGGACTTTCGCAAAGCGATGGTTTATGCCAGAAACTGGCGGATTTAACGGGGCTTTCTGTACACCGCCCTGCAGAATGTGAGGCAACGGCGCAGGGCGTGGCCTGTTTGTTGGCCAGGTTTCCTGATGTTTGGCCTGGGGCCGCGGCGGGAGACGATTTCAGGGGTGTTCTTGATGCGTCGTTGGATGCCCGGTATGCGCGGTGGCGAGGGGAAATGAATAGGCAATTATTATCCTGATTATCGTACAATGCGCAGCCCATTGTTTTGCATGTTGTTGATGTCGCGGTTTAGCAGGCTGTTCAATATAGCGTTTAGAGGATGAAGTTCAGATGGAAGCACAACGTATCCCTATGTTGGTTGCGCATCGTGGTTACAGCGCAGCCTATCCGGAAAATACCTTGCTAGCGATTGAAAAGGCCTTTCAATGTGGTGCTTGTTTTATTGAATTTGATGTTCAGATCAGTCGCGATGGTATACCGGTTGTTATTCATGACGTGGCGTTGCTCAGAACTACGGGGGTTCAGGGGAATGTTCATGCACTATCGGGCGCTGAAATAACCGCCACGGTGGCCGGCGAGCCAGCGCGCTTTGGTGACCGGTTTTCGAACGAAAAAATACCGTCATTGCAAGCGGTGGTTGATTTGTTGATGCAATGGCCCTCTCGCCAGGCTTTTGTTGAGATTAAACGCGCGAGCATCAATCACTTTGGCGTAACCGAGGTGATGCAATGTATTGGCGCTATTGTGGCGTCGGTCTCTCATCAAATTATTATTATTTCCTTCGATGCGCGGGTGTTGCAACAAGCGAGAGCGATGGGGTTAGCACAGATAGGTTGGGTGTTTGATCAGTGGAACCCTCATGTGTTCGATACGCTGCGTTCACTTGAGCCAGATTATGCTTTTGCCGATACCACGTGCGTGTCTGATACGGCTTTAGTCTTGGAATGCATTGCTGCTGGTTCGGGCAAAAATGGCGCCGGTAATCATGGCGTGGACAATGAGCTGTCAGTCGATGATGCGTTTCCAGTAGTGCAGAATATGCAATGGGCGGTTTATACCGTTGATGATGCGCAGGCGGCACTTGAGTGGGGTGACCGCGGTGTGGCGTTGGTAGAAACAAACGCAATTGGCGATCTATTACAGCATCCGTTGTTAAAAAAGCGCTGCTGCTATGATTAACGATCATTATGATATTGTCGTTATTGGTGCTGGTATTCATGGCGTGGGGGTTGCGCAGGCTGCAGCGGCGCGGGGGTATTCAGTGCTGGTGTTGGAGCAGTCTGCTATTGCCGCCGGCACCTCAAGTAAGTCAAGTAAGCTGATTCACGGCGGGTTACGCTATTTGGAGACCGCGCAGTTGGGCTTAGTCAAAGAATGCCTGCGTGAACGCGCCCTGCTCCTTAAGCTGGCCCCTGGTCTGGTGAAGCTGGTGCCGTTTTATATTCCTATTTACAAGCAAACGAGCCGCGGTCCCTGGAAAATCAGGGCTGGGTTAACCTTGTATAAAATGTTGGCTGGGCATTCACCGGCATCTCAGTTTAAGGCTCTGAATAAAACTCAGTGGTCTGAATTGGATGGGCTTCAGCAAGATGGTTTGTTAGCGGTTTTTCGCTACTATGATGCCCAGACTGACGACGTGCTTTTGTCAAAAGCTGTTATGGCATCGGCGCAGCAGCTTGGTGCGCAGCTATGTATGCCTGCTCGGTTTACGCAGGGTGTTATTCATAAGCAACATTGTGAAGTACAGTTCGATTATCAAGATACCTTGTTTCAGTGCTCGGCAACGGCCATCGTCAACGCAGCAGGTCCTTGGGTGAATGAAGTACAGAAAAAAATATTGCCACATTGCCCGATGTTTGATATTGAATTTGTGCAAGGGGCTCATGTGCTCATTGATGGGGTGGTAAATCAGGGTATTTATTATCTTGAATCACCGCGTGACCAGCGTGCGGTATTTGTTATGCCCTGGCAGCAAAAAATATTGATTGGCACTACTGAAAATGTATATCGGGGTAATCCCGCAGAGGTTAAACCACTGCCTGACGAAGTGGAGTATCTATTACAGACCTATCGTCATTATTTTCCGCAAGTGAAAAAACTTGATGTTATCTCCGCATTTGCCGGGTTACGCGTGTTGCCGGCGGCAGGGGCTTCATTGTTTAACCGCAGGCGTGATGTGCAATTACTGGTTAATAACGAAGCCGAACCAAGATCGTTAAGTATCGTGGGCGGCAAGTTAACGGCTTATCGTGCCACTGCTGAGCAGGTTATGCGCCGGTTGCAGTCGAGTTTGCCGCCGTCACCCAAGTTGGGTGACACACGTTTGTTAGCGCTGGATCACTCTTCTGTTTAATTCACTACACTCTAATTTACTACACTACCGGCCACATAATGTCGTGTATGGGCAAGATGCTAAGGCTGATTAGGTATGAGCTGTTTTAACTGGATGAGGAGCACATTTTCCTTGTCCAGGGATACGGATTGCTGGCGACCGCTGTTTTTGGCTATGTAGGTACTGCTTGCGGCGGCCAGGTATGGCATGGTTGCTCGCAAGTCATTTGATTCTCCCACGCTGTGCAGGTTGACTGTCCAGACAGGCGTTTTTGTATTGGTTACTGTGCCATCGTTTACGCTACCCTGGTTTACGGTACCCTTGTTTACGGCACCATTGTTCACTGGAAAAGCGGCCAAGTTTGCATAACGGTTGTATAAGGTATAACTCCGTGTCTCGTAGGAGTTGCCGACTTGTCGAGTATAGGCCGGGATGTGTACGGTTCGTTTGGTGGTGGTTATTGAACCGCCGGAGTCCGTGGTTTTTTCGGTAATGGTGACGGTTTCCCCGCCAAATGTCTCATAAACCGGCCAGGAATAGGTATATACCCCGGTTCGGCCGTCTGAAATGCCATAGCTAAACAGGATTTCCAGATTTGCATTTTCGCGGGTGTCACTTTTTTCATAACCTTGTTTTTGCAAAATGTGGTCGAAATAACGTCTGAATTCCTGGAAGTACAGATCCGGATGTTGCGTGTTCTCCAGTGTGTTGGTGAGATAATAACGTTTTCCAACCAAGGGTTTGCTGGCATCGGTGATGGCATTTACGTTGACGACGACGTTGCTTGCGCAGCCAGCCACTGCGGTTAGCAGGATGATCAGCAAAGCGGTTAAAGCCTTAGGTAAACTTTTCGTTGGGCCTTTCGTTAAGCTTTTAATCAAGTATTGCATGAAGCCTCCGCCTGTGCAGGTTTGGTGCTGGTTGCTAAGAGAGTTGCTGAGAATTAACGTCGGTAAATCACTGCTTGATTTACTTCGCTAACTGCCAATATACCCAAACAACCATCTCTTGCCAGCTTATTGGGTTTTAGAGTGAAATACGATAAATATGTTCCGCTATCTCTGGCGGGATTGTTGCTATTTATTGGGCGTTATTACCGCACCCAATTTAGAATAAGTCTATAGTCGATGTGTGATGTTTATCCGTCGTTATTTCGTGTATTTCGTCATCGCCAAATTAAAGATCGTCGTTGCAGGGCCGATGTCTTGAACGATTAATTACAATCAAACCAATTTGTCAAATGATGGGAGAAAAACATGCAATACAGGGATGAGCATCATGATTCCAGTGAGTCTTCTCGGCAGGAATCGAATAAGCGTGGTCAAATATTGCTGTTTTGTCTGGCGGTGGGCGTTGCGTCAGGTATTGGGTTTTCCGTGCTGGCACAATCATTTGTGGCAATAGCCCCGGCTTCTCAGAGCTGGTTTGTTGGCAGTTGTATTTTGGTCGGGGTATTCTGGGGCGGCGTTAATTATTATATTTTTACACACTGGTTTGCTAAGAACCTGCAGCATATTGCTGATGTCGTTGAGTCACTGGGGCGGGGTGACTTTTCAGTTCGATGCAATATTGTCAGTCATGATATTGGTGGCAGGATCGCGCTTAGCGTGAATTCAATGCGCGATAAATTATCATCATCTATACTCCAAATTTCAGGGTCAATTGAAAAAATTGCTATTGCTATTAGTAACTTGAAGCAGTTGTCTCACGAAACCAGCCGATCGATTGCGCGTCAGCAAAAGGAAACTGATCAAGCGGCTACCGCGATGACTGAAATGACTGCCACGGTACAGGAGGTGGCTCGTAATGCGGAACAAGCCGCTACGGCCGCACGTGACGCCGATAATGCCGCTAGAGATGGCTCTAAGCTGGCTTCCCAGGCAATGGGCGGGATTGAAGAGCTTAACGGCGAGGTTGAGAAAGCAGGTAATGTCATTCAGAAACTGGAGCAAGACAGCCAAAGTATCGGGGTTGTGTTGGAAGTGATTCAGGGCATTGCAGAGCAAACCAATTTGCTGGCATTAAATGCGGCGATAGAAGCGGCGCGTGCTGGTGAACAGGGCCGGGGATTTGCCGTTGTGGCTGATGAGGTTCGTACATTGGCAAGCCGTACTCAACAGTCGACCGAAGAAATTAAAAAAATGATTGAACAATTACAATCTGGCGCAGGTGCTGCTGTAAGGGTCATGGACCAGGCAAGGGAGAAAGCCCAAATTGGTGAGGAGTCTGTTGAAAAAGCGGTGGAGACACTATCAACCATTGGTGGTGCTGTTTCAACCATTGATGAAATGAACACACAAATTGCCAGTGCTGCACAGGAGCAAGGTTCTGTTGCTGAAGAAATAAACAAAAATATATCGAGTATCAATGATGTTGCTGAAGAAGCGGTCAATGGTGCCGATTCGACGGAACATGCCAGTGAGGATATTGCCACCTTGGTGGAAGAGTTAACGTCAATTGTGAAAGTGTTTCGTCATTAAAATTAGCGGAGGATCATGCCAAAAATTGTTTAACTTGTTGTTATATAGTATATTGCTAAAGTCTGGTGGAAAGTGAACGTTATGTGCTAACAGTGATTTTCGGGGGATATACACCTATAGAGATATGGGAAAAATCACCATAAGTACCTTACAGTTACTACCATTAAACATTTCTATTGATGACATTAGTTGCTATTATCATCTATAGTCATTAACAACTTTTAGTCATTAACTACTCATTAAAACAGGTTAGAGATCCCTATGGCAGATCGTAGACTACACGTATTCTATACCGTCGCGCGGTTGCTCAGTTTTACAAAAGCGGCTGATTCGCTCCACATGACACAACCTGCCGTTACATTTCAGGTTCGGCAACTTGAAGAATATTTTAATACCCGCCTTTTTGATCGAACCCATAACCGTATTAGTCTCACCGAAGCAGGACAAAAAGTATACGAACATGCTGATCGTATATTTCAGCTTTATAATGAGCTGGAGAATGCGGTTCGTGAGTTGACGGGGGAAATCAGCGGTGTGCTTATTCTCGGGGCTAGCACCACAATTGCTGAATACATGCTGCCATCGTTGCTGGGGGATTTTAAAGCGAAATACCCTGACGTGAATCTGCGATTGAAGGTGTCGAACACCGATGGCATTGTCTCAATGGTGGAGCATAACGTCATTGACTTGGGCGTGGTTGAAGCGCCCGTTGCAAATAAAAATCTGTCGGTTGAAGTGTGTCGTACCGATCGTCTGGTCGCCATTGTGCCACCGGGGCATGCATTGGCAGGCAAGGAAAAAGTTTCGCTTAATACGCTGGTTGAATATCCGTATATCTGCCGGGAAGAGGGTTCTGGTACCCGCGAAGTGATATTGGATTATTTGAAGGAAGCCGGTGTTGATGCCAGTCAGCTCAACGTTATTATGGAGCTGGGTAGTCTCGAGGCTTTAAAAGGCGCCGTGGAAGCAGGTATTGGGGTAAGCATTATATCCCGGGCAACACTTTCCAAGGAATTACGCCTGGGGACGCTCGATGTCATCGAGTTAGATCCACCGATGGAAAGACCTTTCTCATTTGTTCATCAAAAACATAAATTCCGGCAGCGTGCCATGGGAGAATTACTGGACTTTGCCCGGAAGTATTGCGAGACTCACCAGTCACCCGATTTTTAGTAGGCCTTCGTGGTGATCAGGACCAATAGCCGTGCCGTTTGCGGCGAAGGTATTGCGAATTTTCGCCACTTGTCCTGAATTCGACAAATTCTACGTTTTATTTTGTTTTTATCAGCGGGTTTATCTACTTTCTTATCACAGAATAGTAGTAAAATCCGTGTCGCCTGCTTTTAATGCTGGCCGGACGTTATGCGATCGATAGAAAAAAAATTACTTAAGACATTTGCCCAATTGACAGCGTCACAACAAGACACCTTATTGGGATTTGCCGAGTTTCTCATCAACCGTGAGGCAGAGACCGAAACAGCGGATATTGCTGTGCCGGAATTGCTTGAGCGCCCGGAAAATGAAAGTGTTGTGGCGGCTATCAAGCGCTTAAAGGTAAGCTATCCGATGGTCGGGCGTGAGACAGTGTTTGAAAAAACCTCAATGCTAATGACCCAGCATATCATGCAAGGGCGCGCTGCGATTGACGTGATCGACGAATTGGAAGTGATGTTTCAGGAACACTACCTGTTGCTGATAAGCGATGATACGTAATTGATTAAAGGGCAATAAAGAAAATAATGCTCGATGTAATTAAAGAGTGGTATCACCGGAATTTTTCCGATCCTCAAGCCGTCATTTTGGCAATGTTGCTTGTTTTTGGCTTGCTGATTGTCGTTTATATGGGGGGGATGCTTGCCCCTATCCTGATCAGCATTGTGCTTGCCTATATGTTGGAGGGTGTGGTGGGGTTGCTTGAGCGCTACCGCATGCCACGTCTTGTATCCGTTATTGCTGTTTGCCTGGTTTTTTTGCTGATCGGATTGTTTTTGATGTTATTGATGTTTCCATTGCTGTCGAATCAAATAACACAACTAATTCAGGAGTTACCCCGTAAGCTGGATACCGGGCAGCAAGCGTTGTTACGTCTGCCAGAGTTATACCCCCATGTTGTGTCAGAAACTCAGGTTTATGACATCATGTCAAACATTCGGGCGCAAATTACGCGTGTGGGCCAGGCGTTTTTGTCATTCTCCCTGTCATCCATTCCTATGCTCTTTGCCGTTGTGATTTATCTGATTCTGGTACCGTTACTGGTGTTTTTTTTCCTCAAAGACAAAGCCATTATTATTGAATGGCTCAAAAAATATTTACCCAAGCAGCGAGGGTTGGCGACTCAGGTATGGGCCGAAATGGACCAGCAGATTGGTAATTATGTGCGGGGTAAATTTACCGAGATTCTTATTGTCGGCGGTGTTACTTATGTCGTTTTTACCATAATGGGGCTCAATTATGCCATGTTGCTAGGGGTATTGGTGGGGCTATCCGTGATCATCCCCTATATTGGCGCGGCCGCAGTAACCGTGCCTGTGGCAATGATTGCGTACTTTCAGTGGGGATGGAGTACGGATTTTGCTTGGTTGATGTTTGCCTACGGGGTAGTGCAGGCACTGGATGGCAACGTATTAGTGCCTTTATTATTTTCAGAAGCCGTTAATTTGCACCCAGTGGCGATCATTGTTGCTGTGCTGGTATTTGGTGGTTTGTGGGGGATTTGGGGTGTCTTTTTCGCCATACCGTTGGCGACATTAGTAAAAGCCGTGTTAAATGCCTGGCCTAGCGTCTCCCGTGACACACCAGGAGATGCTACTGCCAGTTAATGTTGTTAGTTTTTGTTTAGCGTCGCTGGGATGGGCCGCTGATCGCTATTTTAAGGCTTTTACTGCGGCCAATACTTCATCCACATGACCATCCACTTTCACTTTCCGCCATTCCTGGCGTAATACTGCATTTTCGTCGAGTAAAAACGTACTGCGCTCAATGCCCATGACCTTTTTACCGTACATATTCTTTTCTTTAATGACGTCAAACAGCTGGCATAACGTTTCATCCTCATCGGATAATAAATCAAAATTGAATGCCTCTTGCTCCTTGAATTTTTCGTGCATGGCGATGCTATCTCGTGATACTCCCAGCACTACGGTGCCTGCTTGTTTGAATTTAGCTAAATTATCGCGAAAATCCTGGCCTTCGCGTGTGCAGCCGGACGTGTTGTCTTTAGGGTAAAAATAAAGCACCACTTTTTTACCGCTAAGCTCGCTGAGTGCGATGGTTTTATCGCCGGTTGCAGCAACGCTAAACTCAGGTACCTTTTTGTCTACCGCAATTTTGCTCATGTGTGTTTCCTTGTTTTGTGACTGAATGTCTTTATTGACGTGTTCAGTCGAATCGATGAAATGTCGGTCGTACTGCCTTCATATAAGGAGGTTCTTCGCATAGTTACAATTTAGACGGTTCTAACACCGCGTCCATATTCAGATTGTCACAAAACTCCAAAAACTCCTCTCGCAGTGCGGCAATACGAATATCAGCCGGAATGTTAACCAGCATCGCCATGGCAAACATGGGGGTACCCGTGTGAGCGGCAGCATAGCTATTGGTATTGAGTTCGCGGATGTTGATTTGACGGCTGGAGAAAAAATTAGCGATTTGATAAACGATGCCTGGATGGTCCATGGATACCACATCGATGCTGTATGATAGCAATTTATCGTTTTGTGGCGACAGTTCCGTGCGTTTAGCGGTTATATTGAGCTCCAGCTGATCGCCAAGCGTCGGCAATTGATTTTCCAGCTTTGCTAAGGCGTTCCATTTAGCGCAGATCAGTAAAATAATAGCGAATTCACCACCAAGAACGGTCATGCGGCTATCGTTAATATTGCAGCCGCAATCAAGAATTGCCATCGATAACTGGTCAACAATACCTGGACGGTCTTTCCCAACTGCTGTAATTACGAGTAAATTTTCCATAATGCCATTTTAAATAGAAGTTAAGTGTTTGTGCAGCTTTAATTTTTCTGGATAGCCAGTCTGACTGATATTTGTTCGGTTAATTTGTAAGACATCACTTGTCATCCGCCATAGGCCTCAGTACCATTAACCGCCTGTTCGTGGATGGCGGTTCACGATTCTTAAACCTGAGGTTGGTACCGGAGCCTGGCCTGGTTTTTGAGTTTATTGCTAAGTCTATTGTATCAAGCTTGGTTGTCTCGGGCCTGAGTCTAGCAGATTTAAGCCACTGCAGGTTAGGCGCGGGTTGCCTTTTAAGAGCGAAAACTAATTGAGATAAAACGGTAAAGGCCAGATGATGGTGGAAATAGCCTGCCATTATCTTACGGTCTGTGTTCAACGGAGAAAAATTATGTTCCATGGCAGCATGGTAGCGCTGGTAACACCAATGCATGAAGATGGGCGCCTGGATTTGGCAGGGTTAGATCGCCTGATAGAGTTTCACATCAGCAATAGTACCGATGCGATTGTTATTGTGGGCACCACCGGTGAGTCAGCAACACTGGATACCGAAGAGCACTGTGCAACGATAGCGCGAGCGGTAACAACGGTGGCAGGCAGAATTCCTGTCATTGCCGGTACGGGGGCAAATTCCACCTCAGAAGCGATAGAATTGACACGATGTGCCATGGAGGCTGGTGCTAATGCCTGCCTGCTGGTAACGCCTTATTACAATAAGCCGACCCAGGAAGGTTTGTATTTGCATTATCGTGCTGTGGCAGAAGCCGTCGCGATTCCTCAAATTTTATATAATGTACCGGGGCGTACGGCCTGCGATATGCTACCGAAAACAGTTGCCCGGCTAGCGGAAATAAGTAATATTGTTGGCATAAAAGAGGCCGTTGGGGACCTACAGCGTATAAAAGAGCTTCTGGCATTGTGCGGCGATAACATTAATGTTTATAGTGGTGATGACGCCACGGCAATGGAATCGATTTTGTTAGGAGCCAAAGGTGATATTTCCGTAACCGCTAACGTTGCACCGCAGGCGATGCACGATATGTGTGCCGCGGCGTTGCGCAATGACAGAAAAAGCGCGGAAGAAATCAATGCACGACTCTTAGGGTTACATAAAAATTTATTCATTGAGGCCAATCCCATCACCGTAAAATGGGCATTGCTGGAAATGGGGTTAATTGCGTCGGGAATTCGCTTGCCAATGACACCGTTATCATCGGAGTATCACGACACTGTGCGCGAGGCGCTTAAGCAGGCTGGGGTTCTCTAGCATCATACTTATAGAGTGATGGGTATGCTGACCCGAGACATGACAGTACAAGTGATATTAAATTAAAACGTTGTAAGTAGATTAAATTAATGCGCCATATACGCCTTTTTTTGTTTGTTCAGTTATTGTTTATTCTGGTGTCGCAGCTTTCAGCCTGTGGCCTTTTTGGTGCCAACGACGCTAACGCGTATAAGGCTACTAAATCAGTGGCGCCTATTGCGGTGCCACAACAACTAAAGCTACCCCAAGGAGAGCACACCCTTGTGGTGCCGGAGGTTAACGCCGTCGTCGACACACTGACCGATGATATCGAGCTACCCCCGCAAATCGTTAAGTTGGCGGATATAGAGAAAAAAGTGGCCGAGGAAAATGCCAAGGCGGACGCGGGTGTCGAAAGTAGCAACAACCCTGACTCTGGAGGGGTATTACGGCAGCCGTTGAAATCCCAAGCCACCAAAAACGAACTGGGTAGTAGTTTATTGATTGTGGATGCCAGTTTGGGTAAGGTTTGGCCCAATATGGCACCGGCATTAAAAGAATTAGGCTTCAACGTTGATGACGCTAACCGTGGTGACCAGGTCTTCACCATTGTGAAAGAGCTGCCTACATTCGAAGAAAAGGAACTTGAGCTAGGCGAAGAAGAGCAGAGAGTACAGGAGTCCTTTCAGATCCACCTAAAATCCTTGGACGATAAAACCCAAATTACCGTACACAACAAGTATGGTAAGCTCGACGGTTCGGCGTTAGCGGATCATTTGCTGTTGCAAATACAAGAGCGAATTGAAAACCCTGATAAATAGTGGGTACTCATCATCGTGTTAACGACGTATTAATGGTTGATGTTTTATCGTCATGAACCCAAAAAATATAATAAAGTACTGACGTGCAATTTGCCTCATTAGGAAGTGGGAGCCGGGGTAATGCGCTTCTGGTAAAAACCAAAAAAACCTGTGTTATGTTGGATAATGGGTTCTCCGTTCGCGAAACCGAGCAACGGTTGGCGCGTTTTAATGTCTCAGCTCACGAACTGGATGCAATTGTGGTGACCCATGAGCATGCCGATCATATTAATGGTGTCGGTGTGTTGGCGCGCAAATTCAACATACCGGTATACGGTACACGGGGCACGCTGTCAGCCAGGCGATTGGGTGAGTTGCCGATTACTAACTACATTAACAACCACGCCGCGTTTGCTGTCGAAGACTTGCAGATTCAGGCGTTTCCTGTGCCTCACGATGCACGCGAACCTTGCCAGTTTGTCTTTAATGACGGCAAGTGCCGCCTGGCGGTGTTGACCGATACCGGGCGCAGTACGGTACATATCGAAGAACAAATTTCCAGTTGCGAGGCCTTGGTGCTGGAATGTAATCACGATATCGATTTGCTGGAACAAGGCGATTATCCTTATTCCGTGAAGCAACGAGTAGGCGGCCACTTCGGGCATTTAAACAATCGCCAGGCGGCGGATATATTAAGAGCGATTGATACCTCACGTTTGCAGCATATCGTCGCCGCGCATCTTAGCGAAAAGCATAACGATGCCGTATTGGCAAAAAATGCTATCAGCGCGGCGCTGGGTTGTGAGCAGGACTGGATTGGTATTGCCGATCAAGAGCAAGGCTTGGATTGGCGGGAGATATCCTAATGGCTACACTTGTTTTTAACTATTGAAAACATAACCGTATGTTTTTGCCCGTTGGGCTAGTTGGCACTATTGGTTTACCATCAGTGATTCGTTGTTAGTATAATTGGCTTATCTGATTCGTATTACTTTGATGCAGCCAGAGCTTGAATTTGGACTCAAGCAAAAATTAACGAGAGATACAGATAAAATTTGAGGACTAGTGATGGAAAAGCGCGACGAGTTATATGCGGGAAAAGCTAAATCAGTTTATTTGACTGACGACCCTGATAAATTGATTTTATTGTTTCGCAACGACACGTCAGCGTTTGATGGTGAGCGTATTGAACAACTGGACCGCAAGGGCGAGGTTAATAATAAGTTTAATGCTTTTATCATGCAAAAACTCGACGCCGCGGGTATTCCGACGCATTTTGAGTCTTTGTTATCGTCACAGGAGAGTGCGGTAAAAAAATTAAGGATGCTGCCCGTCGAGTGTGTGGTGCGTAATATTGCTGCGGGTAGTTTATGTAAGCGATTGGGGGTGGCAGAAGGTGTGGATATTAAGCCGCCTACCTTTGAATTTTTCCTTAAAAACGATGGTCTTCATGATCCAATGATTAACGAATACCACATCCGAGCATTTGGATGGGGGACCGATGAACAGATTAAAACCATGCAAGCCTTAACCTTTCGTGTGAACGACGTATTAAAAACGTTGTTTAACGATGCCGGGTTGCTGTTAGTGGATTACAAGCTGGAATTTGGAGACTTTCGTGGCCAATTGGTGTTGGGGGATGAGTTTACCCCCGATGGTTGTCGCTTGTGGGATGCAAAAACCCGGAAAAAACTTGACAAAGATCGGTTTCGGCAGGGCTTGGGTAGTGTTGTGGAAGCCTATGAGGAAGTGGCGCACCGCTTGGGTGTGGATTTGTCTTGATGTAAGTACCCTCCTTTTTATTTGATGTCGATAATGATTTATGGCAATAAAGTGCTTGCCAGATAAAGTAAGTGATTGATATTTATTGTCTGGATATACCAGGGTATAGGTGAGCAAATGATTGGGCGACGTGCCCTGCCTCGACGGTAAACTCGTGGAAGGCATTGATCGGCCTGGTTTTGAGGGTGTTGCCGACATGCGTTAAATTTAGCATGTTGTTAGTGCGGTAAATGCGGTAAAATGCCTGCTTTCGCCATGTATTGTTAGTGTGTTGTATCGTTTGTAAAGCTGCCCAGGCCATGTCATACCACGGTGCGGGCATGGGGCTGTTCTTATACGCGATCCTGGTTTATGACCCTGGTTTACGACTCTGGTTCACGATCCTGGTTCACGATCTTGTACATGATAGATACTGGTTGCCGACTAACCCAATTTAAATAAAAGTAAAAGTCCAATGTTAATATTGCGTGGCCCTTCTGCGCTGTCGACGTTTCGTCTCGACAAGTTAATTTCCAAAATCAATCAAACGCCGGTGCAGTTACGCAGCGTCGTGGCCGAATTCGTGCACCTGGTTGATTGTGATTCGGAACTCTCCGGCGATGAGCAGGCGGTGCTGACCAAAATATTGAGTTATGGTCCGGTTACATCCGTGGCCAGCACTACGGCCGGCACTATGGTTAGCACTACGGCCAGCACTATGGTCGGCACTACGGCCAGCACTATGGTCAGCACTGAAGGCGTATCGTGTTATGTGTTTCCAAGGCCCGGCACAATATCCCCTTGGTCCAGTAAAGCAACGGATATAGCACATAATTGCGGGTTAACCGGCGTTCGTCGTATTGAACGTGGCATTGTATACCGACTGGTCTTGTCGTCAGCGACGCTCATTTCCCCCGCTGAGTCAGCGATATTTTTACGGCAGCACCTTGACCAACTGGCCCCCTTGCTTCATGACCGAATGACAGAAGTGGTGTGGATGGACCTGGATGCGGTAGAAGGGTTGTTCGCGAAAACCGAACCGTCACCATTGCAAACCGTGGACGTGTTACAGCATGGTGCAGATGCCTTGCAAGCAGCCAATGTATCCCTGGGGCTTGCATTAGCGCCGGATGAGATTGATTATTTGGTCGAAAATTTTAAGCGTCTGGGGCGTAATCCCAGCGATGTAGAATTAATGATGTTTGCACAGGCAAACTCGGAGCATTGTCGGCACAAAATTTTTAATGCTGACTGGGTTATCGATGGGCAACCCCAGCCGGATTCGTTGTTTGGCATGATTCGAAATACCCATCATCAGCACCCTGAAGGGGTGTTGTCTGCGTATTCAGACAATTCCTCGGTTATTGCCGGGAGTACTGCTGGACGTTTTTTCCCTGACGCGGAACACCGTGTTTACCAGTATCACGAAGAAGCCGTACATATTTTAATGAAGGTGGAAACCCATAACCATCCTACAGCGATCTCGCCCTTTCCGGGTGCGGCTACCGGTGCGGGTGGCGAAATCCGTGATGAAGGGGCAACGGGGCGTGGCTCCAAGCCCAAAGCAGGCTTATGTGGTTTTACTGTATCTAATTTACAAATTCCCGATTTTGAACAGCCGTGGGAGTTTAACTATGGTAAACCTAACCGTATCGACTCAGCGTTACACATTATGCTGGAAGGCCCCATTGGGGCGGCGGCATTTAATAATGAGTTTGGCCGCCCGAATATCTGTGGTTATTTTCGCAGTTTCGAAATGCAAATTACTACCGCCGATGGCGAGGAAGTACGAGGCTACCACAAGCCCATTATGCTGGCTGGTGGGTTGGGAAACATACGTGAAGAGCACATTGAAAAAGGCCGTATTGCGCCCGGCGATAAGCTGGTTGTAATCGGCGGGCCTGCCATGCTCATCGGGCTGGGCGGCGGGGCAGCGTCCAGCATGTCCACGGGCGAAAGCCACGAAGACCTGGATTTTGCCTCTGTGCAACGCAGTAATCCTGAAATTGAGCGTCGCGCCCAGGAAGTCATTGACCAGTGCTGGCAGTTGGGTGATGCCAACCCCGTGGTGTCCATTCATGACGTGGGGGCTGGTGGTTTATCCAATGCCATCCCCGAGTTAGTGAATGACAGTGGCCAGGGTGGATCTTTGTTGTTACGGCAAATCCCCTGTGATGATCCTGGCATGTCACCGATGGAAATTTGGTGTAATGAGGCGCAGGAGCGTTATGTCCTTGCTATTAACGAAGCGCAACTGGCGCTATTTGAAACCATTTGTAAAAGGGAGCGTTGCCCTTATGCCATCATCGGTGATGCCACCGCGCAGCAACAGCTGGTGCTGCAAGACAGCCATTTTGACAATACGGCCATCGATATGCCGTTGGATGTGTTGTTGGGTAAGCCCCCTAAAATGCTGCGAGATGTTTCTCATCAGGACTGTGTGATACCGCCGTTGGATACCGGCACCATTGAGTTGCAGGAAGCGGTGTTTAGGGTATTGCGATCGCCAAGTGTTGCCAGCAAATCGTTTTTAATTACTATCGGTGATCGTTCAGTAACAGGCCTCGTTGCCAGGGACCAGATGGTTGGGCCGTGGCAGGTGCCGGTTGCGGACGTGGCAGTGACTACCAGTAGTTTTGACACTTACAAGGGTGAAGCCATGGCGATGGGGGAGCGCACGCCACTGGCCTTGCTGAGTCCTGCCGCATCGGCACGCATGGCGGTGGGCGAGGCTATTACAAATATAGCGGCTGCATCCATTACTCGTTTAGAGAATATCAAGTTATCCGCTAACTGGATGGCGCCGGCAGGTCATCCTGGCGAAGACGCAGGGCTTTATGATGCCGTAAAAGCCGTTGGCATGGAGTTGTGTCCAGCGCTGGGCATTGCCATTCCGGTAGGCAAAGACTCCATGTCCATGAAAACAGTCTGGCGGGAACCGCATGATAATACCACCGTTGAAAAATCAGTAACGGCACCTGTCTCGTTGATTATCTCGGCGTTTGCGCCAGTTGACGATGTGCGTTTGACCTTAACGCCACAATTATGTAGCAAGGCAACGGCAACACAACTGATTTATATCGATCTTGGCGATGGCGAAAACCGGCTGGGTGGTTCCATCCTGGCACAGACCTATGGGCAGATGGGGGCTGATGTACCTGATGTCAATGCCTCATTATTAATCGCATTTTTCACTGCGATTCAGACGCTTAAACAGCAGCAGTTACTGCTGGCCTATCATGATCGGTCCGATGGCGGGTTATTTACTACGCTGGTTGAAATGGCATTTGCCAGTCACATGGGGCTTGAGATTGATATTGATGGTCTCGGTGACGATGAATTAGCGGTTCTTTTTAATGAAGAGCTGGGTGCCGTCCTGCAGGTTGAACAACACCATGTAGAACACGTCTTGTCGGTATTGACTGACAATGGCCTATCGAGCCAATGCCATGTCGTTGGTACTCCTACTTCCTCCGGCGAACTCGTGTTTCGCAGAGGCGATGCTCCGTTAATGACATTCAGTCTCGTCAGTTTGCAACGCGCCTGGTCGGAAACCAGCTACCAGATGCAGCGATTGCGGGACAATCCTGATTGTGCGGCCCAGGAGTTTGACCAGCTACTGGATACGAATGATCCGGGACTCAATGTTGTGCTTAGTTTTGACTCTAATGACGATATAGCGGCGCCTTATATTAATAAAGGGGTGAGGCCAACCCTGGCGATTTTACGGGAGCAGGGGGTCAACGGTCATATTGAGATGGCCGCTGCGTTCGATAGGGCTGGTTTTAGCTGTGTCGACGTCCATATGAGCGACATTATTAGTCAACGGGTGCGTTTGAAGGATATGCAGGGTGTGGTTGCTTGCGGAGGTTTTTCTTATGGTGATGTACTTGGGGCTGGTGAAGGATGGGCCAAATCCATTCTGTTTAACGCCCAGGCCAGAGATGAATTTGAGGCGTTTTTCAATCGTAAGGATAGTTTCGGTCTGGGGGTTTGCAATGGTTGTCAAATGATGTCAAACCTGCATGAGCTTATTCCGGGAGCTGACGGTTGGCCGCATTTCGTGCGCAATGCCTCTGAGCAATATGAAGCCCGGGTTTCCCTGGTGGAAATATTACCCTCGGCATCGTTATTTCTGCAGGATATGGCCGGGACAAGAATGCCCATCGCCGTTGCCCATGGCGAGGGGCTGGCACATTACCGGGGTTCAAATACAGCACAGCAGGTAATGGATGCCGGGATAGCGGCACTGCGGTTTGTGGACAACTATGGCAAGGCAACAGAACAGTACCCATTTAATCCCAACGGTTCAGCGGCAGGGGTAACGGGATTTACGACGACAGATGGGCGTTTCACGATAATGATGCCCCATCCAGAGCGGGTATTTAGGACTGTTCAGCATTCATGGCACCCCGAGGGTTGGGGGGAAGATTCTCCCTGGATGCGTATGTTTCGAAATGCTCGTGTGGCGTTAGGTTAGCGTCGGTGGTGATTAATGGCGTATATTGTTTTCTTGGTTTTATAGCTTTGGTTTTATAGCTCTGGTTTTATAATTCTGGTTTTATAATTCTAGTTTTATCGCTCAGGTTTTATAAAAAAGCCACTGAGAATGCGCCTGTACTAGTAATACGCTCGCCAATCACTTCGGTCTATAAGGGCTGTACAACAGTGGTTTGGTAAATGTACGATAATTAAGCAAGACTAACGCCAAATTTTATTCATTCTCTCTGCGTGCAATTTCCTGTTTAATCTGGGCATGGGCTTTGCTGGATTCTTCTGTTTGCTTCAAGATATCCTGAAGGCCTGATAAGGTCATGTTTCTCAGCTGCCTTCTACCCTGAGCTCGAAAATTTTTGTTGATGGAATTAAGGGTGAATATGATTTGATCATCACTTTCGTCGGCGTAGGCGGCCATCCAGTTACTTAAATCAAAGAATTTGCGTGTCTTGGGTGCAGAGGCGAAGCGCTGGGTATAGGGTATCGCGGGTGTCTGGTTATCAAAGTCGTGATCGTAACGCAATTTGGTCGGATCAGTGGGGTCGGCTGACATGCGCAGATAGCCTTGCTTTAAATCTGCTAGCGCTATAGTGTAATCGACCTCGTTATCACCCCTGCTCAATGTGAAAGTGTAGTTTGCATCATTTTCAATCTGCGAGGTAGTGGACACAACAGCAAAGTGCCACTCCAATCTGCGCCCCACTGGTTTGGTTGAAATATAAAGGTTTTGGTCACTAGGGATAAATTCAACGTCTTCACCGTGGATGCCGAATGAGCCAACATAAACCGTTTTTGGTGGCCAATTTTCATAGACATAAAAAGTCATCAGAAAGGTCAGCAACCAGGACGCGATTGTTGTACCACTGCAAAGTAAACGGGATTGCTTGTCGTTTTTGTCACACGTAAGAAATAATTTGGTCTGACGTGGTGCAACCCAGAACACAAAGAGTATTAATAAACCGTAAGGACCATAACTAAAAATCAAATCGACCCAACTTTGTGGATTCATTGATTTTGTCTCCTGTGTTAAATGTTGATCAATGCAAGCTTAATGAAAACATAATGATGATTATACATAGCCCCCCGAGGCTTGTATGCTCGCCTGTAACCAGTCGTTGATCATTTAGTGCCGTAATATATTCGTCGCCAGAGTGACATTGTCTGGTGATGAAATGGATGTGACCGATGCTTTGCACCTAAACCTCAGTCGTTACGGGCATATTACCATGACCACCAATCACAGGCTTAACATACCGCTAAAAAACTGAAAAATTTAGCGCGGTATGTAAAGCGCAGGGTTTTAGGCAATGTTCGCGGGGCCGGGGGCATCGCAAGAGCCTTTTTTGATATGCCAGCTTGACGAATCGGTTAAGCGTAATAGTGAGGAAATTCAAACCTCAACAGGCGTGCTACATCAAGTATTGCTAGTGTTTGTCGATAACGTATTTGAATCATTTGGTGTGTATGGTTGTGTTATTTATGGCCTGTTGTATGCGTGTATTAACCCCCAGAAAAAATGATATGAAATATGGAACCCAGTCTCAGTATTAATTCGGTTAATCAAGTATTTATCGGCCGACAGCCGATCTATGATACCGATCTTAATGTCTACGCTTACGAACTGTTGTTCCGCAGTGGTGAGGAAAACCAGGCATTTATCGTAGACGATGATACTGCCACCGCCCAGGTGATTGTTAATGCATTCATGGAGATTGGGATAGACCAGCTGGTAGGGGATAAACTGGCTTTTGTAAATTTTCCGCGCGGATTATTGCTGGGGCAGGCATCGGTGTCCTTACCCAAGGAACAGGTTGTGGTGGAAATTCTTGAATCCATCGATATCGATGCAGCGGTGAATAATGCGGCGCGGTATTTGTCGCAACAGGGTTTTAGTATTGCCCTGGATGACTTTGAATACGAGGAAAAGTACCAGACATTATTATCATTTGCCGACATTGTTAAAATTGATGTCATGGCGTTGGGGATGCAGGGCACCATAGAGCAGCTGCAGCATATAAAATCGTATGGAGCGCGTTTACTGGCAGAAAAAGTTGAAACCAAGGAAGAGTTTGAACAATGCCAGGCGTTGGGGTTTGCGTATTATCAAGGCTACTACTTTAGTCGACCCCAAGTTGTTCAAGGTACGAAGCTGCCACCTAACCGCATGGCTATGATGGAGTTATTGGCCAAGCTGCATACCCCCAGTGTGGAGTTTAATGAACTGGAAGTGGTCATCAGTCGTGATGTTTCGTTGTGTTACAAGCTTTTACGGGTTATCAATTCTGCGGCCTATGGTTTTTCCAAAAAAGTGGATTCGATCAAGCAGGCCCTAACCATGCTAGGGTTAACCAATATTAAAAATTGGGTGAGTTTGTTGATGTTTTCCACCATTGATGACAAACCTCAGGAATTGTTTAAAAACTCCCTGATACGGGCGAAAATGTGTGAGTTATTGGGTAAACAGAGTGGCTCAACAAGTTTGGACAGCTATTTTACGGTGGGGTTGTTTTCAAATTTGGACGTGTTGATGGATCAGCCCTTGGATTCGCTGGTGAGTGTATTGCCGTTTTCCAGTTGCATGATAGATGCATTGCTGACAAAAACAGGTGATCTGGGGCAAGCGTTGTGTTGCGCCATTGCCTATGAACAATGTAACTGGGAAGAGGTATCTTATGCCGGGCTATCGGTTGATAATATAAAACAGATTTATATAGAAGCAGTGCAGTGGGCATCGCAATTAGTCGGGGCAGTGAATACGACCACAAGCCCCGGTTAAACGTCGGTAACCGTCAGCTCAGATTAGGTCGGAACTAATACAACGAATACAACGAATACAACGAATACGCTTCACTGTGACGCTGTTTTACTAGGTGTAATGTCTTTTGTGGCAGTGTCCGGGGAGTCATCTGTTTTTGCCTCGTCATTTAAGTAATCTTCGTAATTAAAATCATCGAGGTCTGACTGGTTAATAACTTCGTCGTCGATTCGCATCAACGGAGGTTCGCTGAGCGCGTTTTGAGTTTCAGGTTGCACGTCAGTGTCGATGTCATCCGTACTGGTTTCGTTGTTAAGATAATCCTCATAGTCAAACGTGCCCGAGGCGAGCAGGTCAAGTTCACTGCTGTCGAGGCTGGCATCGGCTGCTGCATCGACTGAAGTTTCAGTGTTGGTTTCGACATTGATTCCGACACTGGTTTCGGCTTCGGTTTCTACCGGAGTGCCACTTATTTCATCCGATGTGCTTGCTACCGTAGGCGTTTTATCGAGATTTGTGCTGGTAGTGATTTTCAGATCACCCTCAAGGTCAAAATCATCAAGGATGGACTGTACACTATCCGGTGGATCGGCCTGAGAGTCGGGTGGTGTCGTCTTGTCATCGGCGGTTACCTGGTTTTCCTTATTACTTAACATGGCGGATGGTTGACTTTCAGTCGAGGCCTGGAGTAATAGGTCGACATCATCCAGGATCGGCGATGGCTCGGGCTTTGGCTCGCGATTTTGCGATTGAAGCTCAGTTAAGGCTTGTTCTTTTGTTTCCAGCTCTTCGTTAATCGTATCTATTTCCTGCTGAATGATGTCAGGGTTCAGAGTGTCGTCATCTTCGTCTAGTTTGGATAAGTCAGATTGGTCGGCCTCATGCTTTTCCAATAACTGCTGTTTTTCTTGCTGTTGGGTTTTGAGCACGGCAATTTCGTTTTGCAAACGCTCAATTTCCTGAAATTGTGTTTCATTAATGTTTTCGAGATTGCTGATAGTGGCCTCAGCGGCCTGTAGACGTTGTTGGGTTTCTGAGTGCACCTGAACTGTTTTTTCCATTTCGTCTTGCAATGCACTGGTGGCTTCGGTGGTATCGCTGTTGGCTTCTAATAACGCGGTAAGGCGGGTAATTTCTTTTTCAATGGTGTTAATGCACATATTAAATTGCGCATGGGACACTTCGAGTTCCTCGATGGGGGCACCCAAGTTTTGCGTCGATTGAGCATCTTGAGTCTCCCCGCTAATTCCCTGCTTGAGTTCAGTTATGGCGTCCACTTGCTTGCTAAGAATGCTTCTAAGCCGCTTGATGTCTTTGTTGGTTGTGCCGGGTTGGGTGTTATCGTCAGCATCGGCAGGGCTTTCAACAACGACCTCTTCATTCAAGGTTGGTATTTCCATGCTTGGTGCTATCGTCAAATCGTCAAGTTCTGCAAGCTCTTCGGCAACATTGTCTTGGTTAGGGCTAGTGGGCGCTTCAATATCGTTGGCAGGGATCAGCACCGCGAGGCGTTGATAGAGGTTCGTCCAATAGTCATCACCGGCATTGTCATCCAATAGCGCATTTACTTCCGATTCAAGAAATGCAATACGTATTTCAAGTAGTTTTTGGTGATCGTCGTTGGACTGCTCAAGTTGATTTTTGCTAAGAAGAATCGCCTGATTAATATGATCCTCTATGCCTATTTCAGGCGGTGGCTCGTGTTTCGTTTCGGCAACGGGGGAGGGGGGCGGTTGATTTTTATACGCGGCAAGTTCTTTCGACTTTTTACGATAGAGCCGAAAAAAAACAACGGATATCACCACAGCCAGGAGAAAAAATTCGCCGAGCATGAATAAGGCTATGCTTATTGTGGTTGACATATAAACTAATTCGAGTAAAAAGGTTTATATCATCCTAGGTTAATCAGTGGGATTACAGAAGTCCACGCAAACTCTTGATGCTGCGAGCGAATCAATATCTTGCATGTCTTTTATGCACCTCTCCGATTGTTCTAGGATAATTTTGCCTAGTGGTTGAATTAGGTGGTTCAAGCGGCTTTTTCCTGATCAGCTTCCGCGTCTTTTTTGGGTTCTGTTTTATCACTCTTATTAGCGGTTGCATCCGCCGCGTCAGTTGTCTTCTTTTTCCTTTTCTTGATGACCAAATATGCCGCTCCGCCGCCTAGTAGTAACACAACATTGATTCCCAGAAAAATATAGATGGCAACCATAATGGCGGAACCGCCCGAACTGTCGTCGTGAGCCTCTTGCTTGTCGTCATGGCCGTGTTTATCATCTTTCTCCGGATGCGGCTCCTTGTCTTCGTGGCCATCTGCATCGTGGCCTGGTTCCGCTTGATGGGATGCGGATTCTTCCATTGCAGCGCCTATATCGGGAAGTTTAGGCGTAATGTCTACGTCATGGTGTCCCGCATCGGCATTGTCATGCGCCATTGCGTCATCGTGTGCAGGCTCGTGGTGGCCACCCTGTTCCTGCGGCGCTTCTTCATGGCCGGCCTGTGCGGCTTCTTGTTCCTGGTGTCCCGCGTCATTGCCGTGCTGATTGGCATCGGCGGTGCGTGTTTCTAATATAGTATTGCGTTCGCGGTTGAATGTATTGGACGTCATGGCGACCCGGATGCTGTGCTTACCGGCTGAAGGGAATGCAATGTGGCTGAAGAAAACACCACTTGCTTTGGTTTCGTCCTGCTCATCCGCTTCAATATCCAGCGCCAGTACATGATTTTCGCCTTCGGGCGTAGTAATGTGTAGCTCTGGATTAATGGTGGCGAGAATACTCTCTTTATTAATGATATTGCCATTGTCCTCCAGCCACGCGCGGATAAAAACACCTTCTCCTACATTGGGGGCTTCCGGCTCGATGGCCAATTGTAATTGCAGGTCCGTTACAATATAGGCTTTGTTTTTTCCGGTACTTGCCTTTATTTGCCATTGACCGCTTTCCGGGTCAGTGATAGTGATAATGTCAAATTGACTGGATTGAAACCAGTTGATGTTGGCCGGTTTGTTGGCTTCATTAATTTTTTGGTTTGATGGCGACAATAACGTTAATATAACATCAGGGTTGTCTTTGGAGCCAACGATAGTGACTTCCTTTATCGCAGTGTCAATTGTAAATTTTTCACCATCAAATGGCAGCATGTTGGGAGATTTATTTTGCTCAAAAATGGCGCTGAAGATGGTGTGTAGTTCCTTGTCTGTTTTTGCCATATTAAAGCTGGCATTTGTTTCAGTTGAAAGGTCTTTTAGTAATTGTGTTGCCGATTGCTCTGTAAAGGCAATGGTATGGACTTCGATATTATCTTTAACAAGCCATGGCAATATTTCTTCTTCCAATTTTGTTTTTAATGCATCGGTCTGGGTTGCATCACCCAAATCCATTTTTCCATCAGTCATGAGTATGACTACTTTCTTGCGGCCTGAGGCAGGGCTGCGATTAAAAACCTGTTGGGCGCCCTGCAATGCCCCATGCAAATTGGTGAGCATACCTCGAGTCGAAATTTTATCGACGGCGTTGAATAACAAATCCTTGTTTTTTGTGGAGTCTATTTGGGTTAAGAATGCAACGGGGTAACCTTTGTCACTAAAACTGACCACACTTGCCCGGTCTGTGGGGCTTAGCAATGAAATAAACAGTTTTGCCGCCGGTTTTCTTAACTGTTCCGGGTCAGTTTTTTTCATGCTCCCCGAGCTATCCATGATGAGCACCACATCCATTGGTGAATTGGAATGTGCATTTTCCTCCGCGAAGGCACAAATGCTAATGATTGTGGTGAACAACAGTATGCACAAGGCGTGCAGAGCAGTGCAAGATTTTGCTGATTTCATAGTGCTTCGCTCATAGTGGTTAATAACTGGATTCACATGTCCAGTATCGGCACTGTAGTGCAAATGTTTAATCTAGCAGGGGTTTGCGAGAAAATGGTTAAAAGTAGGGCGGCGTTAAGTCGTGGTTAGCCCATCTGCTAACTCGGTTGCTAACCACGATAATCGGAAGACCCGAGTCACTTAATGGGGTGGCCGATAGCTCAAGGTAGTGTTGCGTTCGCTATTTTCGTTGTGTCTTTATGTTACGTATCGGCCTTGTTTATGTTCGTGGTATTAATCCAGCGCTAATGCACGAACATCATCCCACTCACTGTCTTCGGCAGAATCGATACCCTTGAGTCTCGCATTAGATAAATATTGCATCCCTTCATAGCTATTGTTCAGTGACAATAACGCCTCGTGAATACGCACCAGTGCGTCTTTGCTAATGCGTGGGTGTGCCGCGATAACATTGGACGAGTATTGCTTGGAACGCCAGAGTACACGTAGTTTTTCGTGAGAAATGGGGTTAATGTTGTTAAGTTGTTGTAACTCGCCTGCACCGGCGGGTAAATCTCCTGCGGCCACTGCCCGGAATGATGATCTGTCAGAGTCCATGTATTCTGGGTTAACCTCAATGCCTTCTTGAGATAATTGATGTCTTGTCAGTATGGAGCCACCAAATGAGTGTGCTTCAGGCAACGCAAGGGATTGGCTTTTAAGTTCCTGCAAAGACGTTAGAGTACTATCCTTGTGTACAACAATCACGCCGGTGGTTTTTCTATGCTTAGGTTTTGCAAATGCGTTATAGCCGACCTCGACATTATATTTTATGTATTGGTAAGCATTCACATAGACAATGTCGTAATGGCCTTTTTTTAGATGTTTTTCAAATTCTTCCATACTGGCGGCGGTTTCAAAGCGAATTGCAAGTCGACTGTGCTTGGAGACGGATTGAATTAGCGGTTGCCATTTGGCGTGAATATTATGTATTTCCCCCTGTGGTGCTATGCCAAACACTATTGGCTTGGCGCCAAAGTATAGGTAATGTGCAAGGCTATGGGGGCTTATTGCCAACAGTAATAACAAGGTGACGGTAACTGCGGTAAAGGTTTTTATCCTGCACATGGTGATCGTTCCAGTATTAATTCAATAGGTTGAAGTCCAGCGCGCTTGTCGAATGACGAAATGAAATAGCGCTGTAGGTTCTAATCATTGATGTCGGTTTGGCGTGCTTTATTTGCTCGTTGACTTAATACGTTGTTGCCTGGTTCGGTGATGATTTTGAATGGGGGGGTACGAGGTACCACCCCAACCCATTATTTAACTGATATGAGTGTACATTACTCATTGAGCAAATCGTTGTGCACGTAGATCACATTGCCGGCAATGTTTGTTACGTTGGGCGATGTTTTCTATGGTATATTACTCACTTTTTACGACTATCGTTCCCAAAAACTTAACGACATCTTCAATTTCCTGTACGGTGAGTTGTTCTCCCCACACCGGCATGACATCCGAACGCCCCATCGCCGCGCCGCCATTGGTGACAATCAGACGCTTATAGTCCTCATTTTTGTCACTTCGTGTTAAGTCACTGGGGCGTGGGTCGTAGAGTACGGACGCTCTGCCCCGTCCATCCGCTTTAACACCGTGACACAGTATGCAGTTGGTTTGAAAAACAGTTTTTCCTCGGCGAACAGGGTCAGACAGTACTGACAGGTATTTGGTAACATCTGATATTTGCTCTTCAGATAACTCATCCTGCCATACGGGCATGAGGGGAGATCGATTAACGGCCTCACCGCCATAACGCGTAATTTTTTCGTACCACTCGGCTGTGTTTGGTTTGATCACCAGTTTGTCCTTGCCATAGAGTTTAGCGCGGCGGGGGTTACCCGTGCCGGTCTGACCATGGCAGGCTGAACAATAATGTTTATAGACGATGCCACCCCTGGTTTGTGACTTCTTTAAGGCCTTGTCAACCAGCATTCTGCTGTCTGTATGGCGTCTATTCTCTTTGCTGATTTCAATGTCGCTTACTGCCGCGGCTGAATAACCAACGGTGCTCGCAACAAAGACTAGGGCAAATGTGATTTTCGCATTCATTTTCATACCCTAGTTTGATACGTCGAGTTCAATAAACATTTGCGGGTGAATTGCACATTCGATTTCCACACGCCCGACTTTATCAAATACCACCGGACGTGCTTCGCCTTGTGGATAAGATCCCAGGTCAAACGTTTTGATGTCTGACAAGGAGAATATGTTATGAAACCATGGGTCCATATTTCTAAAGTTGATTTTGTCACCCACCTTAACGGCATAAGCGTCGGCTTGTTTGCCATTAATCATAAAGGACTTGTCCTTTTGGTCAATGGTAACCTCTTTGGCAATGGTGGAGTGACTAAACGTAATTAATCCACCAGCAACAACTACCCATAACAATGATCTAAATTTCATAGTAGTACTCCTATAGCCTAATTAGGTAAAACAGGTAGCGCGAATTCTTTCTGCTTGTCTGTTAATGTTTCCAGAAAATTGACCAGGTCGGTTTTTTCCTGCTTGGTGAGATTTAATTTTTTCATGCTGGGGGACAAATTGCGTTTGTCTTTGCCTCCGGCATCGTAGTGTTCAATCACTTCTACCAGCGTCGCGTATGCGCCGTTGTGCATATAGGGAGGGGTGCGTGCTATATCACGTAACGTAGGTGTTTTGAATGCACCTTTTAGCACCTCAACTTTAGCGATAGCATAGCGTCCTGGATCATCGTTGTTGGCTAGGCCGATGTTGTGAAAGCCATCATCGGTGAAATTGTGTCCTTGATGGCAGAAGTTACAACGGGCTTTGCCATCAAATAGTTTGAAACCGCGTTGGGCGGATGCGGAGATCGCCTTTTTATTGCCCCGTAGCCAGTGGTCAAATGGCGCAGAATAGTCAGATACAATGGTTCTTTCAAAATTGGCAATTGCTTTGCCAATGGTGTCTTCGCTAATACCTTCACCGGGATAAGCGGCTTCAAACATTGGACCGTAACCTTTTATGGACTCCAATTCCTTGACCAATACGTCCATGGTTTGATTCATTTCTATACCGGCCTGGATTGGCCCGGTTGCCTGCGCTTCCAAGGTTTTGGAGCGGCCATCCCAAAACTGATGACGGTTATAACCGGTATTTAATATTGTTGGCGTGGAACGGTCCAGCACTTTTTGGCCTTCACCAATGGCGGTGGGCAATCCATCGGACCAACCCAAGGCGGGGTTATGACAGGTGCCGCAGCTGATCCAGTTAGAGCCGGACAGGCGTGGATCAAAAAATAGTGCTTTACCCAGGGCAATACGAGCAGCCGTTGCCTGATTATTTGCCGGTATGCGCATTTTTTTGTTAACTGACGAGTAGTCGGATTTGGCGGCGATACTTGTTGACGTATTCATTATTAAAGCGAAGGGGATCAACAAGCTAACTAGGTAACGGAGCCAACCGTATTGGGGGGTCTTGATGTTCATTTATATCCTCTCTCTGGTAGAAATCTATGTAGTTGGGCTTTCCTGAGCATTACTACGTCTAGCCGGGTGCGTCTGTTTGTAAATATCACTTAACTATCGGGAGTATCATTTCTTTTCTTTAATGAAACTGATTCTTGTTGCAATTAAATATATTTATGTAAAACAGCAAAAAATATTTAAAGTAAATACCGCCGTAACCGTTTTATATTGTGCAATAAGCATTGAATGCAGCAGATGTGGTGCAGGGCACAATAAGCTACCAGTTAAAGCGATGTAAGCTACCGCATACTATGGATTACAAATATGCTGGGTTATATACATAAAAAGTGCCAATTAAGAATGCAGTGTTGTGTTTTGATAATGATCGATAAGGGTTACATTGAGTCGTTTTAAAAAGGAGTTCGTACGTGGGACAGATTAAACGCATCGCGTCAAATATATCCTGGCGGTACAAGATATTAATGTTTGGTGGGATATTTCTGGTGTGCAATATTGCGCTGGGTATCGTTGGTGGAATTGGATTATTTTATCAAAGCAATACCATGCGAACCGCTGTTGAGCAGTCGCTTTCACGCCTTGAGGCGGCCAATACCGCCAGGGTGTCGATCATTAAGTTATCAGAGGCCAAGGCAAAGGTTATTATTGAGCAGGATCGTAAAGATATTCGTATGGCGGCGGTGGAATCTATCCGCACTGCATCGACCTTGGATGAAAAAATTCAATTATTGGAGCAGGCGTTGCCTGGGGAGCCGCGGGTTAAGGAATTATCCGACGAGCTAAAGAAAATTCGCCCCAAGGAAATTGAAGTTATCAAGCTGGCCAAAAAGAACAAAGACCAGGAAGCCGTTGATGTCATGCATTCGATTAATGACTCTGCAAACGAAATCGCGATTTTAGCGGAAGAAATTGTTAAGCAGGAGCAGGTGGCGCTCAACGAACGCATGAAAGATACAGTGAAACAAAGTGACCAGGTTATTATGATGCTGGTTGGGTTTGTGGTTTCTGCATTGGTGATTGGTGTTATTGTCAGTCTATTTTCAGCACACTTGTTAGTAAAACCATTGCAAAAAACAGAGAGTGTTATTTCCAAACTGGCTGCCGGGGATTTAACGATTAAGCTTGATGAATCAGGGAACGATGAGATAGGCCGAACCATGACGGCAATTTCGGTGATGACCGAAAACCTGCATAATATGGTTGCTAATATCAGCAATTATTCGAAGGGTGTTGACGGCGAAGCGCGTGATGTTAGTGCCGCAGCCGAGCAAATATTATCAGTGGCAAATCAGTTGCATAGCGCCATTGAACAGATACGCTGTGATTCAGATGCGGTATTGTCAGCAACCACTAATGCGACCTGTGATTTGGGCAACGCCTCTGTCCAAGCCAGTGAAACATCGCAATCGGTGCACTCGGCATCCATCAAGCTTCAGGAAATCGTGGTGACTTACAAGGAGTTTCAATCCCGCATGGAAGATACGGCCAATGTTACCCGGCAATTGGCGCAGTCTGCGGATACGATTAATACCGTGGCGGGAACAGTCAATGCGATTTCAGCACAAACCAATTTATTAGCATTGAATGCGGCGATTGAAGCGGCACGCGCAGGAGAGCATGGCCGGGGATTTGCCGTCGTTGCTGATGAGGTAAGACACCTGGCGGAGAATACGGGGGAGGCCACAGATAAAATTTCCAGCCTGGCCGATGAGATATCCTCGAAAATTTCAACGACGGTGAACTCTCTGGAAACGTCGCTGGAAACCGCAAAGGGTAATATTACGGAACTGGAGTCGATTTCAAACATTGCCGCGGACAGCAGTGAAAAAACCGTTATACTGCAACAAACGACTGAATCAGTGACTCAACTAATGCTGGCACAGGAAAATGCAGTGCAGGGAATTACTGCTACTGTTGAGCAATTAATGACAATCTCCGAAACAACCAATAAGCAAGTGGAAGCGTTGAAAAACTCTTCCGAAGAGCTTACCACTAGCTCAGGTGGCCTACAGAGTATTGTTAATCGTTTTACGCTGTAACAGTAATGGCTCAGTATAGGGCTGTGTATAGCGTTGGGTTTTCCGTGACGGGCAACTAATCGAAGTATTCACGCTAAAATTAGCCTTTATCTTGTACAAATTCAATGGATGGTTTTGCAGACTAACGTCATGTTAGTTAACGCACTAAAAAGCAGAAATATTTTAGTGCGTAGCCATGGCATGATTTTCTTCCTTTAAGCCGTGGCGAGTTGTTGTGATTAAGTCATGCCCATAGCCTTTCAGGTGAACCGTCGATTCTTCTCGTTTGTGTCATTTTCTGCAACAAAGCGTATTTCCGTTCGTTTTTAAAGAATGTTGGCCTTTAAGGCACGAATGGGGCGGGGTACCTCCCATAAGAGATATTCGATCTCCAGAGTTAAGCATATACCATCAATAAGTGCTTGATTACGCCGGTTTTGCGCCCTAGATGTCTGGAGTAGGCTCTCTCCGGCGTTTTTATTAGGCCATTCTTTAATGTAGCGCCTTCAATACGAATAGTAGTAACCCATTATGCGACCCATTGATGTAATTGCAGTACTTGAAAAAGAATTTGAAAGCACCGCACAGGGGTATCATACTCCCGTCATGCTATGGGGGCCGCCCGGTGTCGGTAAGTCGCAAATCGTTGCCAACGTTGCGCACAAATATCAAGTACCTATTATTGATATTCGACTCTCGCAAATGGAGCCGAGCGACCTGCGGGGTATTCCATTTCAGGTACAAGAGCATGTGGAATGGGCCGTTCCAGCCATGCTGCCAGATCGCCAGCGCCATGGCGAAAATGGTTTTTTATTTCTCGATGAAATTACCTCAGCGCCCCCCAGTGTTTCTGCGGCGGCGTATCAATTAATTCTCGACCGCCGTCTCGGAGCGTATGAGGTACCGCCAGGCTGGGCTATTATTGCTGCAGGTAACCGTCAGGGGGATCGTGGTGTCACATATAGTATGCCCGCGCCGTTGGCTAACCGGTTTTCGCACTTTGAAGTGGAAACCCATTTGGATGATTGGGTGGCATGGGCTTATGACAATAATATCGATGATCGTATTATAGGGTTCGTGCGTTTTCGTCCTGAACTGTTATTTGATTTCGACCCTGCTATAAACCCCGTTGCATTTCCTACGCCACGCTCCTGGGAGTTTGCGCATCGCGCATTACAAAAATTTGAACATCAGCCACGGTTATTGTTGGGTAGTCTGCAGGCTTGTGTGGGCGCGGCAGCGGGCATTGAACTGAATGCGTTTATCCAAAATCTGGATCAGATGCCGGATTTGGCGGCGATTTTGGAGGGCAAGCCGGTGCCGGTGCCAACGGAGATGGACTTGCAATATGCGGTGGCGTCAGCGTTGGTGGGGCATGCCATACGGGTTCGTCATCAGGAGAACGCTGGTGAGCTGCACGGCAATATTCTTGATTACGCGGTAACGTTTCCGCAACGGGAAATGGGGGTGATGCTCGTATCAGACATGCATCGCGCCATCGGACAGGCCTTGTTTTCCGTTCCCCAGTTTACGTCGTGGGCCAATGCGGTTGCCCACCTGATGATTTATGAATAACACGATGTACTAGGGTTTGTCGACCATAGGGTTTGTGGACCATTGAGTTTTTTCACTGCTGAAGCCGCTTTTTTTACTCGACAAGGTGGAGTGAGTGACGCGTAGTGATGCTACGCAACAGTGCGAAAACTCAATGGTCAACAGACCCTAGTGTAGTACGCCACACTCAATGAAACTATAGAAAGCCAGTCAAACGACCGTATTACACACACCAGGAGGCGTGGAGTTAGCCAATGTCGAGCAAGCCAACGCACAACGTGCCCAACGAACCGCGTAGCGAAGCGGCGTTATCCGATATTGAGACAAAAATCAGTGCAGCGCGCACGCGTTTGATTATCGAAAAACCCTTTTTGGGAGCGCTGGTACTCCGTTTACCGGCCGTGTCGGCAGGCGCATGGTGTCGTACCACGGCAACCGATGCCCGAGCGTTTTATTTTAATGCCGACTATATTCGTTCCCTGAATCTTGAAGAAACTCAATTTGTGCTGGCGCATGAGGCGCTGCACTGTGCGCTATCGCATTTTTCGCGCCGTGGCCATCGGAACAAACGCCGTTGGGATATTGCCTGCGACCTGGCTATAAACCCACTGTTGGTAGCGGAGGGTTTTACCTTAGTGTCTGGTGCGTTGATGCTTGATGGTTTTGAGGGTATGACCGCCGAAGAGATTTACCCGTCCATTGACGAACACTTCGACGATGAGCCATTGGACCAGCATGTTTACGATGCTGGGGACAATTCCCCGTTACAACAACAGCCGCAACCACAGTCCCAACCACAGCCACAACCACAGCCACAACAACAGCCACAACAACAGCCACAACAACAGCCACAACAACAGCCACAACCGGACTTCAATCAATCGGCACAAACGGGTAACGAATCAGGGGGGGCATCCGATGCCGCGCATCAACAGCAAGGCCGGGGAGAAGCGCCACCGCTAGCACCACAACCGGCACCCTTAACGGCGTCGGAACAGGCTTCACTCAATACACAATGGCAGCAGCGTCTGGCCGGTGCTGCGCAGCAAGCCATGCAAGCGGGAAAACTGGGTGGTAAGCTCGCCAGGCTGGTGGACTATTTATTACAGCCCCAACTGCCATGGCGAAGCCTACTGGCTCATTATGTAAGCGCCATTGCAAGGGACGATTATACCTATACAAAGCCTTCCTCCCGTCGTGGCGGGGTTGCCATCTATCCCAGTTTGCGCAGCGGGCAGGTTAACGTGGTGGTTGTACTGGATACCAGTGGGTCTATTTGCGAGGCGGAAATGCAACTGTTTGTCTCGGAAATCAGCGCGATTAAAAGTCAAATGCGGGCGCACGTTATATTACATGCCTGTGATACTCAATTGGCGGATGCCGGTCCCTGGCAATTTGAGCCTTGGGAACCCTTGGTGCTTCCTCAGGCATTTTTAGGCGGGGGCGGTACGCACTTTGGTCCCGCTTTTCAGTGGGCTGAGCAGCAGGATCAGCGGCCCGATTTGCTTATTTATTTTACCGACGCAGAAGGCGAATTTCCGCAGAAAATACCGGCTTACCCGGTAATTTGGTTGGTTAAGGGAAAAGCTTCGGTGCCGTGGGGGCAGCGTGTGCAATTAAATTGAGACGTAATGCCGTTTACTGAATGTAGAGACAAAACGCACAATGGAATTATCCAGCGAAGACAATTTGCGAATTAACGTTTTGATAACGCAGACCCTATATGCCGTTCGCATTGATGAGTCGAGTATGACGGTTCATGCGCTTTGTGAGCAGGGCGAAGCCAAAGTACCGCTGCATCCCACAGGTCGGGACGACAAATACCTGCGCCTGGTCCGCGAGCTATTGTCGATGCATGTCCTGGGCTCACCGGGTGGGTACCCGGTGTTTTTAAAGCGTTGGACACGTATGGGACAAATGCGGGAGCAGAGTCTGGAAGGCTTGTTGTTGTTGGGCGAACCAGAGGCCATAGTGGCGGTTGCTCATGCGCCGGATTTGGATGAGAACATCGCTCGTCGGGCCTGGTGGGCCATGCCCTCGGCTGAAGTGGCTCGCAGGATGCTTGAAAATAAACGCATTGCCGATAGTGAGTTTGGTAAAGAGCTGGCCGCTTTTTTAATTGATTATTTACCCTTTGAATCTGAACCCCGCGCCATTGTTGAATCGGTCAAGCTAGTTTTGCAGCCGGGGCTTATTAACGAGAACACCGCTATGGGGTTATGGCGGCGTGCAGAAAGAAAAAGCGTATACTATGTGGGTTTTTTGCATGCGGTCCCTGACCAATTGCCCGTTGCTATTGCGGAACATCCGGCTTTTCAGTCGATGCAAACCGAACTGGATACGTTGTTACAGCAACAAAACCCGTTTGCGAGACAACTTCTTCGGTTATTGAGTCCGGCTGGGCAGGCCTTTTTAGACACTGTGGAAAAAGCCTTGCTCAGGTTAAGCCATCCGGACGTAGTGGTGTTATTTTTAGAGTCCATCGAAACCTACAGCCAGCCAGTACGTATTGCAGAGGGTAAACCCTGTCGTTATATACACGACATTGTGTCGAATACCAACAACCGGTTAATCGCCAATAATGAACCACTGTTACAGGCTTTAATCGATACAATACCGGATAACCGGGTGGTCATTAACGCTATGCTGGCATTGTCTTTTGTGGGAGAAGAACTTATTAACCCTATTTTTTCCCAAACCGATGCGGTGGGTTCGGTGATGCGGAATAAGTTAATGCCCGTTACTACGCCACTGGGTGATTGGATTCAACAGCTGAGCGTTAAAGATGCGCAGAATCCTGAGCGTCCCTTGGGTGGCTAAGTTGATATACATGGCAAAGACGGCAATGACGGTTAGCGTAGCGTTGCCCATAACGAAATTACAGCAACATTTGCCGGCATCGTTGGATGTATTATGCCGACGGATTACCGGTGAAATTGACGTCCATGTTCATCACAAAAAACTCGGTTATTATCCTGCTTTCGATTATTTCAGAAAAAATAACGTGGTGGAGGCGTATCTGCTGAACGCCTTTGACGAAACGGCAACGTTGGCAATGACCCTGGCCCAACAGGACATAGTGGATAAGCTGGTACCCGTGTTTAGCCGTGTAGAGGTCGTTTCTGCGCAATGTTTGGCGTATGCTATGCCCCCGGTTCGAGTTTCTCAGCCTAATGCCAAGTCCTTACTGGTAAAGCATTTCACCCCAAACAAATTAAAATTTGAGCTGCTATTAAGCCTGATCCAGCGCCAGCCACCCGAAGAGAAAATAGCCGGAAGGATGAAAAATATGGTATACCGGTGGCTGGATGATGCATTTGAAACCACTGAGATTAATTCCGCCCGTTTCTTGGCCGATTAAATCAGTACCATAGCAACGCGCAAGCGGTCTCGAAGCAATCTTGACGTAGTCTTAGAAACAATCTCGAAGCAATCTCGAAGCAATAACCAATGGTTCTATTTTTAACAAAAAGTTAACTTAACATGGCAAACTTACCCTGGCAAAAAATCAACAGTGTTTTCCTCGATATGGATGGCACGCTTTTGGATCTCAATTTTGATAATCACTTCTGGCAAGAACACGTGCCCAAACGCTACGGCGAATTACATGGGCTTTCAACGGATGAAGCCAAGGTCGCGATCTACCCAAAGTTTAAACGTGCTGAGGGAACCCTGGATTGGTATTGCCTTGATTATTGGTCCACGGAATTGGGCCTCGATATCGTTAAGCTAAAAAAGGAAGTGAATCATTTAATTGCCGTACATCCTTACGTCATTGATTTTTTAATGGCGGTTAAAGCATCTGGTCGGCGTCTGTTATTAGTGACCAATGCCCATGTAAAAAGCCTGGAGCTTAAAATGGAGCAAACCCGACTGGCAGGTTATTTTGATCATATCATTTGCTCCCATGACGTAGGCGCGGCTAAAGAATCATCGACATTCTGGAACCGATTTAAGGCCATTGAGCCTTTTGATAATGATACCAGCTTATTAGTTGACGACAGCCTACCCGTACTGCGTGCCGCAAGGGCCTATGGCATATCCCATCTGCTGGCCATTCATAAACCTGACACCTGTCGGCCGGCCAATGATGTGGCGGATTTTAATGCCATTTATGGCTTTAATGAAATTATGCCTAAGTGATTTATGTCTAAAGAGGTTATGCCTAAGGAATTTGTCGCTAAGTAATTTATAGCCAAGTAATGTATAACCAAGTAACGTACGCCAAAGTCATTGCGGCCATAGCATTTTAGCCGTGGGCCTAAAATCGCTTGTCCCAGGTTTTAAAGCGTTTTTGGCAATATTTGAGCAGCGATTCATAACCATCAAAGTACAATTCAAAACCGTCTTCGGCGGGGGCATCCATTTCGCAATAGTCGTTTGTGTGTTCACGGCAGACCTTGGGCCGGGTTTCATAAATACCGCAACGGCCACTGGGTTGTAAATGTTTGCATTGCGTGCTCACCAGTAAATACCAGGCCCCTTCATCTTTATACACCTGTACATTATGGTGGGCGGTTTGCCAGAGTAAATGATCGAAGTCGTGCATGGAGCGGGGGCTGTCTATTTGCTGGGTAATATACGTGCAGCATTTGGAGCCGGGGCAAAAGCCGCATTTGTTTTCGGGGGTAATCAGGATGTTGTGATGGTATTGTTGTTGAGTCATAGGTTTGCTGCCGTGATGTTAAGGGTGTTGATTAATGATAGATAGGTTATTTAAGCTCATGTTATACCTAAAGCATTTGAGGTTTTGGTGTTTATAGCACACTCTTTTTTGTGCATGGTGGCGTTGCTCTTCCTTACAGCGCTGCTGCGTCGTGGCGCCGAACCATGAACAAAAAATGACGCAGGCTAAAGCCTAAACGTCAAACGCGTTGGGTGTATTTGATACGGTTTGGTGCATTGGTGGCAGTGGCTTGTTCCGCCAAACGCCGCTTATTATATTTCACCGGGCGGTAATCCGAAACCACCTGATCAATAAATTGTTGATGACGCAGGCAGTATACCCATTGATTAGCGCTGGTTTTTCCAGCATAGCGCTTTTATCTGGGCGCTAATCCCCTTCTCACGCCTCGTTGGTAATGGGGGCGCACGTGTTGTTGTAACCGTTGTTTGTGAATATTGTTTGTGAACACAGTTTATGACAGCCTGTGTAACGCTTTTCGCGCTCTTGCTACTGAGCGCGGTCATCACTTATACTGAAAATTCTGGCGTTGCTGGCATATTGGGTTTGTTGCGGTCGCTGATGTCAGCGCTACGATAATGCGGCTTTCCGCCTACGGTTCCCAATCTATCCACCAACGTTACTGATGTTGCCAATGCTATTGCTAATGTTACTGACGAGGCCATTGTCATTAATGAAACTATTGTCATTAATAAAACCATTGTAATTAATGAGGCTATTGTTACTGATGACGTTATTGTGAAACTTTTTTTATGCGAAAAGCCTTCCCAGGCGCGTAATATTGCGCAAGTGCTGGGGGTTCGGCAAAAAGGCCAGGGGTGTTTTAAAAGCGACACCACCATTGTGACATGGTGCTTTGGCCACCTACTGGAGATGGTGCCTCCCGACGCTTACGACAAGGCCTATAAACGCTGGCGTCTGGAGACCTTGCCCATCGTGCCCACGCAGTGGAAGCTGGCGGTTAAAAAAAAGGCGAGTCAACAGTTTAAACGTGTGAAACAGTTGTTAAGCCAATCATCGGATGTGGTGGTGGCCACCGATGCTGATCGGGAAGGAGAGACCATTGCCCGTGAGGTGTTGCAACGCTGTCGCTGGCGCGGCCCGGTATCCCGGCTGTGGTTATCCGCCTTGGATGATGCCAGCATCCGCAAGGCGCTGGCCAATATATTACCAGGCGCCAAGACGGAGCCACTTTATTTTGCTGGCTTAGGGCGTGCTCGTGCCGATTGGCTGGTTGGGATGAATCTCACCCGGGCATATACCCTGGTGGGGCAACAGCGTGGCCACGAGGGGGTGTTATCCGTGGGACGGGTGCAGACACCCACGCTGAATCTTGTGGTGCAACGGGATTTATTCATTGAGCAGTTTAAGCCCAGTCCCTACTATACGGTGAATGCCGAGTTCGGTGTGGCTGCCGGTCAGTTTAAGGCAAAATGGTTAGCGCCAAAAGCGCTGGTGGATGCCGAGGGCCGCTGCATTAATGAACCGGCTGCGGCGGCCGTGGTTCAAAAAATTAATGGTCAGCAAGGTTGTATCAGCAAGGCAGACGCCAAACGGGAAAAAGAACCGGCACCGTTGCCGTTTGATTTATCGTCCTTGCAACAGGAAGTATCGAAACGATGGGGCATGGGCGCTCAGGAAACCTTGGATACCGCACAGGCATTGTATGAAACCCACAAGGCACTGACGTATCCCCGTACTGATTGCCCTTACTTGCCGGTATCACAACAAAAAGAGGCTGCCCAGGTGCTGGCGGCATTAAAGAAAACCGATGCGCGCTATGGTCCCTTGGTGGATCAAGCCGACCCCGGTTTGCGTTCGCGGGTGTGGAACGATAAAAAGGTGACGGCTCATCATGCCATTATTCCCACCGCCACCCCCACGGATATCTCGCGGATGTCGGATAAGGAGCGGCGGGTGTTCAGTGTGGTATGTCGGCGTTATATTGCGCAGTTTTATCCCCCTTTTGAGTACGACAAAACCATTGTTGAGGTTAGTGTGTGCGGCGAACGGTTTCGCGCTATTGGCAAGGTGCCACGAATCGAGGGTTGGCGAATCGCATTGGCGGGCAATAAACCGGTTAAGCCCGATGATGAACACCAAACTTTACCGACTGTTAGCGTGGGTGAGATTGCGACGGTGTTAGCGGCGGTGCTGGACACCAAGCAAACCAAACCGCCCGCTTATTACACCGAGGGCACCTTGATCGCGGCCATGAAGTCGGTGGGCAAGTTGATGACCGATGCCAAACTGAAAAAGGTCTTGCGTGACACGGCGGGCATCGGCACCGAAGCGACACGAGCCGGCATCATCGAAACGTTGTTGCAACGGGGTTTTTTGCAGAAGCGAAAAAAACAAATTGTTAGCACTGAAAAAGGCCGCGCCCTGGTTGCCCTGCTACCCGATGCCATTAAAGACCCGGCCACCACGGCGTTGTGGGAACAGCGCCTGGATGATATTGCACAGGGGCGGGGTGATCTCAGCGCCTTTCTCGATGGTCAAGTACAATGGATCAGTGGGATGTTACAGGTAGTTAAGCAGCAGGGTTAAGATAAATGGTTAAGCAAGGATGGTTTAAGCAACGTAATGTCAGTAACATAATGTCAGCAACATAAGGCATTGGGTGGTATGGTTTTTTTTGACATAAACTTTTTGACATAAACTTTTTAGTATAAACCCTTTTTTAGTATAACCCTTGTTGAGTACGCTATTTACCGCGTTACTGACTCACGTAAGTTAAATCTAGCTTAAAATGGCCATACCCTTGGAATAATGCTGAGCGCCAGTACGGCCAGGATGAGGGTGATGGGTAGGCCAAAACGCAGGTAGTCACTAAAGCGATATCCACCAGGGCCATACACCATTAAGTTGGTTTGATAGCCGATGGGCGTTGCAAAGCTACAAGAGGCGGCAAACATAACCGCGATGATGAAGGGCATGATGCTCACGTCCAATTGTTGTGCGGTGAGGAGGGCGATGGGAAACATCAGCACGGCGGCGGCATTATTGGTGACTAATTCGGTACACAGCACTGTCACCAGGTAGATCACTGCCAGTGCCAACAGCGGCTCGGCCCCAGCCAATGCCACCAGTTGGTGGGCGATGGCGCTGGCGGCACCGGTTTTGTTGAGTGCGACGCCGATACCAATGGAGGCGGCGATGATGATGAGTATTTGCCAGTCAATACTGCGCCGGGCGCTGTTGGCGTTGATGCAACCGGTCATAATCATTGCGCCGGCTGCGACGAAGGTGGCCTTAAACATGCTGATCCAGCCCAGGGTAACGGCGCCGATCATGGCCACCATAATTGCCATCGCCAGGGCTGCTTTTTCGTGGTTGGGGCGCGAGGCATTGGCCAGGGTGCTCACCAAGAAAAAATCCCGTGAATTTTTTTGTTGTTCCATAAAGCTGGGGTTTGCTTCAAGTAGCAGGGTATCGCCTGCGGTGATGATGATGTTGCCGATTTTTTGCTTAAGACGCTCACCATTACGTGCCACGGCAATGATGGCGGCATTGTAATGGGCGCGGAAACGACCGTCGCGAATGGTTTTTCCCAGTAAAGGGCAACGGCTAGACACCACGACCTCCACCAGAGTGCGGATATGGCGGGGGGCGTTAAGTTCATCATGGTGTTCTGTGGGAGGGTGCAGGCCACGAATGGCTTGCAGGTCAACGATCGATTCGGTAACCCCCGCAAAAATCAGGATGTCGTTGGCGTGCAGTTTTTCGCGGGGTGAAACGGCGGGGATTAGGTTGCCATCGCGTTCAATGGCCGAAAGAAATAAGCCCGGCAGTTGACGTAGTCCGGCTTGTTCGATGGTTTTGCTGATCAGCGGCCCATTGGGGGCCACTTCCATTTCAATAGTGTATTCGCGCATGTTGTCAAACTGACTGATGGCGGGGATGCGTTCTTTTAATAACCACTTGCTGGCCAGCAGGGTATAGACCAACACCATCAGCGCTGCCGGTAGTCCGATGTAGGCTAATTCCCACATGCCAAGACCAGCAGAGCCACTTTGTTCGATATAAAGCCCATTCACCACTAAATTGGTGCTGGTGCCAATTAATGTCATGGTACCGCCAACGATCGCGGCGTAGCTCAGGGGGATCATTAATTTGGACGCGGATATTTGCTGGCGCTTGGCCCACTCATTAACCGCGGGGATCAGCATGGCGACTACGGGGGTATTGTTTAGCAGGGCGCTCATTGCCATTACGGGCGCCATTAATCGGCACTGCGCGCGCATAATGCTTTTTGGGCGGCCCAGCATAATTTGGCTCAGCCAGGCGATAGCGCCGGTATCTTTAAGGCCGGCGGCGACGATAAAGAGCAGGGCCACCGTGGCCACGCCTTCATTGGCCAGGCCGGTAAGGGCGTCGTGTGGTGAGAGAATGCCGGCCAATAATAAGACCATCAGACCGCCCACAATAATGGCATCCGCAGCGACTTTACTGAGCAGTAAGGCGCTAAAACAGCAGCCTATAACAGCCAAGGTGAACCATGCTTCCCAACCCATCAATAGCGACCTGTTTCCTTTATTTGTGATCTATCGGAACTCGCTGATTCTACTGAGAATATCGTGCGCTGTCACGGTTCAATTTAGAGATTTAAAGGGTGCGTTATCCAGGGTATTAATGATATATACTTATAGCGATTAAGATTTAGGCACCAATATCACACCCGCTTCATAATCATGGCAGTGTTGACCACGGCGGTATTAATGCCGCGCAATCGTCCCGCTCACTTGTCATTTTGTCTCGCCAAGACATGAATATGGCGCACGTTTAACACTTAAATCTCAACCGCTATGGGTATAGCAGTGCTTGCACTTGCTGTGGATCGTTGAGGGTGCGAATTTGGCTAAACAGATGTTGCGCCTCCTGGTAGTGACGCTTGAGGTAGGCCAGCCACTGCTTAAGGCGTGAAACAATGTGCCGCCCCGCGACCCCAGAGGCAATGCCTTGTTGCAACATGGTATCTAATAAACGAATGATGATGGTCCAATTCAAGGCTTGAGGCGGTTCTCCTCGTTGATATTGGCGAATTTTCTGAATCAGCCCGGGTTGCATCAAGGCACCCCGACCAATCATCACATGGTCACAACCGCTGGTTTCCCGGCAGCGTAAATACGCTTCAAGCGAGTTTATGTCGCCATTGGCTACCACCGGAATCTGCAGCGATTCACGTATGCGGGCGATCCAGTGCCAATCGGCGGGCGGGCGGTAGCCCTCTTTTTTAGTGCGGCCATGTACCACAATAGAGTCGGCGCCGCCCGCTTGAACGGCCAGGGCATTGTCGAGGGCCAGGGCGGTATCGTCGTAGCCCAGGCGAATTTTGGCACTAAATGGCAGGTGTCGGGGCACAACTTGCCGTACTGTGTTCACAATATGCCGAAGTCGTTCAGGCTCCTTTAACAGTACCGCGCCGCCTGCTCTGCGATTAACCAGTTTGGAAGGACAGCCAAAGTTAATATCGATACCCAGCGCCCCCATGGCCACCGCCCGCTGGGCATTCAGTGCCACCACCTCGGCAATGCCACCGAGCAATTGCACAATAACCGGTGTACCCGATGGGGTTTTGCCTCCCATGAGCAGCTCTGGGCAAATGCGATGAAATACGCGATGCGGCAGGCATTGGTCCGTGACTCGGATGAATTCGGTAACACAGTGATCAATGCCTCCGATGTCGGTGAGCATTGCACGCATTTGGTGGTCAACCACGCCTTCCATTGGGGCGAGTAAGATTTTCATCGTTGGGGGTTACTGTATTTGTTGGTCAGTGAGAGGTGAATTTACTGTGGAAAGGCCATCTTGACCAGACTTTTTTTTGCGTTAATGAGTGCTATTTCGTGAAACAACCGCCAATATCAGGTTTTAAAGCCTTGAGTGATGGTACTCAGGGTTGGTGCGAAGGGCGGCTTGCCAATGCAGGGTGGCGGGGAGAGGGGCGGCACGACCATGGCGCCAAGCTTTATATATTGACATAGATCCAGCCCTCTTGTTGTCGTTTGATGACCTGGTGAAGGGCCGAGGGAACCACCCGGGTATTGGGTAATAACTCAAGTGTCTCGCCGGTATTGGTTTTAAGACGCTGCAGTGCTAAGCCACAGGCCGAAATAATCAGATTATCGTATTGTTGTTGCAATTGTTGTATTCGTTGCGCCTGGGGTGAGTTTTGGTGTTTAACCAAGCTAAGTCCAGCGCCGTTGGTGACAATTTCAATCTGTAGTTTTCGGTGTAACTGCTGCCCGCTTTGCAGTAAACGCTCGGTTTCGTCGAGGAAATTTGTCAAGCGGTACGGGTTATCGGTACTGACTTGAAACATCAGTTTTACGTCGGTGGCATCGTTCGACGCGGAATGTTTGGCAGCAACCTGTTCCGAGCCACTCTGTCCGGAATCACTCTGTTCGGAATCAGAGCGCCCCGCCGTGTGGGGCACCACAAGGTTTGCCAGGTCGATTAAGGTCGGTTGCCTGATCTCATGAACCTGCCAGCCGATAATGGTGCCCACCAGCAATAACGCACAGGCCGCAACCGCTCGGCTTGGCCAGGGGCGGGTTGTTGTTAACGGGGATTGCTGGCGGGTGGTCGGCAGTGATTGATAGTTGTGCCGAACCAGTTCACCGATATTTTTTAATGTATTGTAGCGATCGCGTAAGTGGGCATCCTGGCGCAGTGCCTGGATGAGTCGGGTTTTTTCCACAGACCCCATTTCATTGTCGATAAAGGCATTTAACTGTTCATCCGAATAGCCGTGGTTCATTTAACTCTCCGTAACATTCTGCTGGACTCGGCAGGTTGCTCTTTAATGGCAAACAATATGCTGGCCAGCTTTTTCCTGGCCCGGCAAACCCGGCTCATGACCGTGCCGATGGGGATATCCAAAATAGTGGCAACCTCTACATAGGATAGTCCTTCCAGATCAATTAAGGTAAGTGTTTGACGCTGTCCTTGCGAAAGCATGGCCACGGCTTCGTGTACACTGGTAATAACCAGGGCTTTTTCGTGCAAGGATTCGGGAGAGCTATTATCCGTAAAGACGTAATCGTCGATATTTTCCATGGCGCGGTGGCGGTTAAGATGGTTGCGCCAGTTATTAATAAGAATTTTAAACACCCAATTGTCAAAACCGGCAAGGTCATTGAGTTGTTTTTCTTTTTTAAGCGCTTTAGCCAGCGTGTCTTGCACCAAGTCATCGCTAAGATCGCGTTGATGATTCCAGGAATAGGCCAGCCTGAAAAGGCGCGGCCGAATTGCTTCGAGTTTGCGCAGGAATTCGCGATGTCGTTTCCACATTTTGAGCACAGGCATAACGCAGTACCACGATGGTGAGGACACAAGTTGATAAGGCACAACATTACCTGATTGCTGCAACTTTCTCAATGTGTGGCCTAAATATAACGAGACGTTAGCTGTTATTCGCTTGTTACTTAGTAACTTATCTATTTCGCTTTGATGCCATGGCGTTATGTATTGTTGAGTTATTAGCCGCAATACTATCGTTAAGGGCGTTGTTGTGTTGTAAAAGTAGTGTCGTAAAAAATGTTGCTTCGAAGGAATAAATTGCGCGTTGCGGTGTGTGTATGTATTAAGGGGCCATTTTGGCGCCAACACAATACATATTATTTATAGGGGAGGTCGTATGATTTTATCAACGTTAAAGTTAAATTTCTTGCTTACGGTAACGCAAGTGGCCACAGGGCTATTAATATTGTCTATGCTGGCATTCACGTCAGTGTCGTTTGCTGAGCCGAACGAATTTGCCGAGCAAAAAGTGGTATTGCAAATAAGTGATTCAGATCCCTTTAAACAAACGCTGGTGTTGAATGTGGCTAATAATCTCATTAAGCACTACGGGCCTGATCAGGTGCAGCTTGAGATTGTCGCATTTGGACCTGGCTTGCGTTTGTTGTTTAAGGAAAATAGTAACGACAAACGTATTCAAAGCTTATCGACCAGTGGCGTAACGTTTAGTGCGTGTTCTAACACTATCGATGCAATGACAAAACAACTCGGTAGCTCAATCGTGCTAAATGAACATGCGGTAACCGTGTCTGCTGGCGTGGTTCGAATACTGGACTTAGAACAGCAGGGGTATAACTTGGTGAAACCGTAAGGTTCAGTGGGACGACGACTATTAAAATAATGAGGGTGGGGAACGATGATAAAGACAACGATAATGACAAAAACGATTACAATGAAAAAAGTCGCATTGTTGATCGCTGGTGCGGCCATGATGGGTGGGGTGGCTACCCACGTAAATGCGGCAAACTGGTTAATACTGCAAGGCACCGAACCGGCCGGTTCGGCGCCGCGGGCAAAGTTATGGGGGTTTTTGCAAGTACAATATCAAAAGGATTACAGCGATCCAAACGCTAACAACCAATACGTGCCACCAAAATTAATCGGGCCGAGCCTCGGGTCGCAACAGCAGTTTAATGTTAACCGGGCGCGAGTTGGCATAAGGGGTACGGGGTTTCCATTGGACCCAAACGTTAATTATTTTCTGTTGGCAGAATTTGGTAAAAATGCCATCACCAACGCCGCCGATGGTCCCGTGCATGTCACCGACGCCAGCATTACCCTTAACCATATTAACGGCGCCAGGCTGCGGATGGGGTTGTTTAAATACCCCGGCGCGGAAGAAGCATTGCAGGCCATTCATGTGTTTGACTACATTAACTTTACCAGCGTCACCAACCAGCTATTACTGGAACGTTTTCAAACCAGCAAATCGGTCAACGACGTATCCGATACTCCGCCACAAACCTTGCCTGCACAACAATCCCTAAATGGCTTTGACCGCCCGGTGGGTGCGTTTCGTGATGTCGGCCTACAGGTATTTGACATGTTTGAGGTGGGTGATTGGGAGCATAGTTACGCGGTTATGTACGGTAATGGTAATGGCCTCAACTATGGCGACAACGATGATAACAAAGACCTCTATGTGTATTTATCGTCAGAGTTGGTGCTGGGCGGGCAAGGTCCGCGTCGTGAAGGCTTAAAAATGTTTGCCTGGCAGCAATCCGGCGAACGCGCATTTGACGGAGATGGTGATGGCCAGGTGGAGAATTATGACCGGAAACGTATGGGCCTGGGTGTTAAATACCTGCAAAAACCGTTTCGGTTTACCGCCGAATACATGAAAGGGGAAGGCATGATATTTAATGGCCCGGACAAACCCAGCTATGGATTGGTGCCGCCCAGTGCGGGTAACCCCGCTCACCCGGCCAATGGTCTCAACCAGGAAGCCAGCGGTTTTACCGTAGAAGGTGGTTGGTACATTCCCAATACCAAATGGGAAATTGACTTGCGTTACGATGTGTACAATCGCCTGGAAGACAACACCGGGGCCTACGAACTGGAATTTAAAACGGTTACCCTGGGCACCCAATATCATTTCAACAAAAAAACTCGCCTAACCATCAACTATGAAATCCGCGATGCTGAAGCGGTTAAGTTTGGTAACGAACCACCACCACCGCCTAACCCCAACATTAACCTGAAGGGGGTTGATAACCGGGCGTCCGTTCAAGTCACACATATTTTTTAATTTTATTCAATACACCGGATACCGCCCTAACTGATCGTTGGGGCGGACCTGATGGGTTATTCACTGCCTACCTTGCGGCACTATTGCATCACCTTGATCTGACTGACCCAGTCCAGTAGGTAAGGTTCGTATTGTTGAATTAAGGCCGGGGTGCCTGAGAAGCGTATCATTAATTGTTTCCCTTTTTTATAGGCGGTTTTTAACTCAATACTGGCATGGCTGGATATATCAGAGTTTTGTTTATAACGTCCATATAGCGCGAAATCACCAAAGGGCACTTCAATGTAGCGCAGTAGGGGGATGGTGGTATCGGGGTTTATTGAGGTTATGAGGTCGGGCAAGTTATCCACCATACCTTTAGCGTCGGATTTTAATCGTGCATTTTCATGCTTGGGCAGAAAATCGTAGCCACTGATGAGTTCGTAGGTGAGGACGATATCTCCTTCAGGTAGCTGCCATTTTTCCGAGCGTTTGGCCATAAAATCCAGCGGCCATTGGTTATTGCCTTTGTATTCGGCGGGCGTTGGGATCTCAAAGTTAACGTAGGCGGTATAAAAACGCCGGGTCAAGGGTCGGCTGCCGGTTAAGGTGGATTGTCGTGTGGCGGCCTCTGGTCGCAGGGATGCGAAAAAGTATTTATATTGTTCCAAGAACATGGGGTGGCTTTCAAAGTAGTGCACCCGGCGCACCGCACGAATGGAAAATATCTGGTTTGCTGACAGTGGCAGCATGGTGAATACTTGCCGGTATCGTGATGATACTCGATGGTCTTTCATGGGATTACCACTGAGTTGATTGGCCCCCTGGGTTTCGATGGCGAAGGTATAGGGGGCGCTAATAACCTCGCCTTTATCGTTCACAATGGCTGGCACGATGGCTTTGTCAGTGGGCAATTCCCCCCGATTGATGAATTCCAGTTGGGATTTATCATCGGAATGCAGTGTTATCCAACGATCGGTGAGTGCCTGGGTGGGGGTGGTTTCTTCAAATAACCGGGATTCAATATACACCTGGGTTGCCAGTTCGAGCTTGCCGGCAGCGTCTTTGCCGACGACACCGAATGGAAAATATTCCGAGAGTATTTTAAAAGGATAACGTGGGTGTGGAATCAAGACATCATCCATTCCGGTATAGTGTTCAGGGGGCGGCAGGTCTGCTATTACGGTTTGGGATGATAATGGCATACAGGCTCCTAAAAAAAGTAAGCTAGTGATTAAGCTTATTGTTCGGTAATGGGTTAAGTAATGTCTTAAGTGATGTTTTAAGCGGGTTTTCATATCACAAATAGCCGTTGGGTTGTAGTAGCTCGAAGGGGTTTAACAATTTTCAATATCGCCTGTTGGGTTTGTTCAATGGCCTCTTTATGGGCGCAAATGTCGGCATGGATGACGTTGCCTTGGGTGATAATGTCTCCGGCCGGTTTGGCTTGCTCATGTAACAGCGCTTCCTGACTGCTTAAGGGGTACGGTGCCATCACCCTGCCGGGCCTTGTTTAAAGGACATTCAAGCATCGGGTTGCGGTTAATGAATAAGTGTACCTTGATGACGGTGTGCCGTGTAACGGGGATTGATGCCAGTAACGACGCGGTGGCTCTGGTGTCGACTCTGATCGGTGATCATTAAACCGGTGGTGTTCAGCAATCGACCGGTTAAGCACCGATGGGACGTGGCGGGTGAGCGATCACCCACCGCCACCGGGTTTGCGGCACTATTGCATCACCTTGATCTGGCTGACCCAGCCCAGCAGGTAAGGTTCGTATTGTTGAATCAAGGCCGGGGTGCCATAGAAATTTATCTTGAGTACTTTTCCTTTTTTATAGGCGGTGGCTAATTCGATACTGCCTTCAGCGGAATCCGACTCAATACTGCCATACAAGGCGTGCTCTCCAAAGGGGACTTCGAGATAGCGCATTTCGGGCACGGGTCTATTGGGTTCAGTGGATTTTAAGTAGCCGGGTAAATTATCCACCATGCCCTTAATGTCGGATTTTATTTTGGCATTTTCATGCTTGGGCAGGAAATCGTAGCCGCTCTGTAGCTCATAACTGACCACAAGTTCCCCCTCGGGTAGCTGCCATTTTTCCGAGCGTTTGGCCGAAAAATCCAACGGCCATTGGTTATTGCCTTTATATTCGGCGGGCGTTGGGATCTCAAAGTTAGCGTAGGCGGTATAAAAACGCCGAGTCAAGGGTCGACTGCCGGTTAAGGTGGATTGTCGCGTCGCGGCCTCTGGTCGCAGTGATGCGAAAAAGTATTTATATTGTTCCAAGAACATGGGGTGGCTTTCAAAGTAGTGCACCCGGCGCACTGCACGAATGGAGAATATCTGGTTTGCTGACAGTGGCAGCATGGTGAATACTTGTCGGTATCGTGATGATACTCGATGGTCTTTCATGGGATTACCACTGAGTTGATTGGCCCCCTGGGTTTCGATGGTGAAGGTATAGGGGACGCTAATAACCTCGCCTTTGTCGTTCACAATGGCTGGCACAACGGCTTTGTCAGTGGGCAATTCCCCCCGATTGATGAATTCCAGTTGGGATTTATCATCGGAATGCAGTTTTATCCAACGATCGGTGAGTGCCTGGGTGGGGGTGGTTTCTTCAAATAACGTGGATTCAATATAGACTTGGGTTGCAATTTCAAGCTTACCGTTATTGTCTTTGCCGACGACACGAAAGGGGAAATGTTCCGAGAGTATTTTAAAAGGATATCGCGGGTGTGGAATCAACACATCGTCCATTCCGGTATAGTGCTCAGGGGGCGGCAGGTCTGCTATTACGGTTTGGGATGATAATGGCATACAGGCTCCTAAAAAAAGTAGGCTAGTGATTAAGCTTATTGTTCGGTAATGGGGTAAATAATGTCTTAAGTGAGTTTTCATATCACAACCTTTATATAACAAATAGGCGTTGTTTTGTTGAGGGTCGAAGGGGTTTAACAATCTTCAATATCGCCTGTTGGGTTTGTTCAATGGCCTCTTTATGGGCGCAAATGTCGGCATGGATGACGTTGCCTTGGGTGATAATATCCCCCGCCGGTTTGGCTTGCTCATGTAACAGCGCTTCCTGACTGCTCATTCCTGACTGCTTAAGGGGTACGGTGCCATCACCCTGCCGGACCTTGTTTAAGGGACATTCAAGCATCGGGTTGCGGTTAATAAATAAGTGTACCTTGATGACGGTGTGCCGTGTAACGGGGATTGATGCCAGTAACGACGCGGTGGCTCTGGTGTCGACTCTGATCGGTGATCATTAAACCGGGGGTGTTCAGCAATCGGCCGGTTAAGCACCGATGGGACGTGGCGGGTGAGCGATCACCCACCGCCACCGGGTTTGCCACACTATTGCATCACCTTGATCTGGCTGACCCAGCCCAGCAGGTAAGGTTCGTATTGTTGAATCAAGGCCGGAGTGCCAGAGAAGCGTATCATTAATCGTTTCCCTTTTTTATAGGCGGTGTTTAATTCAATACTGGCATGGCTGGATATATCAGCGTTTTGTTTATAACGTCCATACAGAGCGAAATCACCAAAGGGCACTTCAATGTAGCGCAGTATGGGTTCGGAGGCATCGGGGTTCATTGAGGTTACAAAACCGGGCAAGTTATCCACCATGCCTTTAATGTCGGATTTTAATTTAGCATTTTTATGCTTGGGCAGAAAATCGTAGCCACTGATGAGTTCGTAGGTGAGGACGATATCTCCCTCGGGTAGCTGCCATTTTTCCGAGCGTTTGGCCATAAAATCCAGCGGCCATTGGTTATTGCCTTTGTATTCGGCGGGCGTTGGGATCTCAAAGTTAACGTAGGCGGTATAAAAACGCCGGGTCAAGGGTC